>Ga0209229_10000530_pt1 | contig 15505 bp, 22 predicted proteins | sample SanBayMetagenome_FD_187466 | JGI IMG/M metagenome (GOLD analysis project Ga0209229, IMG submission 187466) | Freshwater and sediment microbial communities from dead zone in Sandusky Bay, Ohio, USA (SPAdes) (version 2) | ecosystem: Environmental > Aquatic > Freshwater > Lentic > Sediment... | reverse complement strand
TTCAGGAAGTCAGCGTTTTCTTGTTCCCACTCGGACATGTTTAGCTCCAACTCGTTAGGATTGATACGGACATCTCGCAGCTGAGAAGGTCTCCCGATGCAGCGTTGAGAATACTTGGTGCGCTTATTGCGCTTACATTATAGGTCAAAGATGATGCAGCGAGCTTTGCGAACACGCCACAGACTGTGTCCTCGATGCCGTTGAGGTTTCCTTCATTGTCAAAGAGTGGCACTGTCATGATGATCTTGAAGTTAGCCAATGGGCTAATGCCAATATGTTGATTGTTATTTGGTGTCAGATAAGGATCATCTGGAGACACGATTACAGAGTTAGCAAGGACTGTGCTTGGTGGAAAAGCGAAAGTCTGCCACTTAGCGTTATCGACTAAAGCCGTTGCTAAAATAGTTCTAAGAGTAGTGACGGCAACAGGCATCAGCCCACCATCGAATTAGGTGAAAGGCAATGGGCAATCATGCCCCTGATCTTCGCCAGCAATTGCGCTGACATCCGATAAGGGGATGGCTGGAAATCGACTGCGTTACTGCCTGAGAGTGTGGCTGTACGCGCTTGCCAGATTTCAACAGCGATCATCAAAGCTGCTTGCTGTACTGCTGTATCGGTTGCATAATCTGTAACTGATCCTGCAACAATTCCAAAAGGCTGGACGGCATGAACGCCTTGATCTGCTCCAGTTGCAGCATATGAAAGTGAGCCTGAACCAATGGCAGTAATTGTCTTAGTGCCGTTGTATGGGCTTCCGTTTCTAGTAATAATTATGCTTTGTCCTACATAGAAATCTTTAGAAATCTCTTGACCAAAGTAAAGAGTTGCCACATTATCTGTGAGGCTTTGATGGGTATTGTAGATCTCATTCTGCCAAAGCATAGGCAGAAGGACTACATCCGTACTATCACAGACTTCTTGAAGGGTTGCGTCTGGATACAAAGTACCGACTCCGAGTGTTGCGCGGAGTTCTGCGACTGTTGTAAGTGCCATGTGCAATCCTTTCTAAAGACTCTGAGGGGTAGAGGGCTACTACCCCTCAGAGCGACTTAGTGAGTTATTACTGCTTGTTGTTCTTGAATGCGCCAGCTGCAACCTTAGTAGCGATTGCACCGAATCCGTAGTAACCAATTGTTACTGATCCGTTAGCTGTTGATTCTGCACGCAAGCGGTATGTTGGTGACTCGTACCATGTGTATGCATCTGGGTTCACGATAAGGATAGTTCCATCGCCATCGCCAGCGTTTGTTGGATCAACATATAGGTTGAGTCCTGCAACATTGCCTGTCAATGATGTTGGTGCTACTTGACCGCCAGCGTTCATTGGCTGTGACGCTGTGTAGATTGGGCGTCCTGCATCGTTTAGAGACATGATGTTTGACCATTGTCCTGTTGATACGACCATATTGCGAGCGAATGGGTTAGGTAGTCCTGCTGTTGCTGCATAAACAGAAGCTGAACCTCGAGCAACAATTCCTAGCAACTCTGAAGCTGTTGGGTATGTCACTGTTGTTGTGCCATCTGCTGTTGCACCGGCAATAAGAGCAGCGTTCACTGCTGCGTTTGTTGCCTTTGCGTAAGCTGCTGCCATGTTGCGAACTAGCTCATCAAAGAATGCTGGAGATGTACGATCTAGAAGCTCGACAGAGAATGTCTGCTGTCCTGCGTACTTCTGTACTGCTACAGATAAGAAAGCAGCGTTCTGATCTGTGTCGCTGAATGCATCGCCTTCTGGCTCAATCGCAACAGTTGGAACTGCTGTGATCTTTGGAATCTCGAAAGTCATACCTGCATCTGGCAATACTCCGCGAGAGATTGCATCGATTGAAGGACGGATTGTTGTTGATAGTGGGTTGATGATCTCTGACAACTGGCGTGTTGGTACAAGACCTGCGTTGTCTGTTGTGTCATCTGCTGCGCGTAGGTACTGACGAGCATTGTCATCACCTAGTGCTGCGCGGATTGTGTTCTCAGCGTACTTAGCTGCAGTGATTTCAATGCGTGGCTTTGTGAAGTATGCTGCTGATACAGTTGGGCGAGCAGCTTCGACCGCTGGTGCTTCAACTGGTGTTGCTTCGACTGCTGAAGTGGTTTCTTCCACGATGGCTGTCTCGCTTTCTGTTGGTTGGGTTGGTTCTTCTACAGCAGATTCTTCTGCTGCAATATCAGTAACCTGAGCAGACTTAAATGCTGGCTCGGTTACTAAACTTACTTCGACCAAGCGAGCAGCGGAAACATAAGTCACGCCATCCTTGATCTTTGACTTGAGGACTTCTGCCCCGATTGACAGACCGCTCTGCAATCCTTCTTCTGCAAGGATAAGAGCTTCTGTACCGCGCTGTGAGCGACTGATAGAAAATACTGCATCGATTGAGTTCTCTGATTCGCTAAAAGAAACCATGCGACCCAAAGGCTTCTTTGTGTCGTGTTGGCTTAGCAATTTAATTGTTTTAGGATCTTCGATGTTGATAGATCCAGAGGCAAAGATTACCTTGCCCATGTTGGTCGATCCTGCTTCGACATTAAGAGGCACAATCTTGCCTGAGACTGTGCGACTTGCTGAGTCTGCTGTGAGATCAGCTGAGAAGGTGATTACTTGGTTCATTCTAGACCATTGCTTCCGTTAGGTGTTAGATCTGTCATTTCCATAGCCTGTTCTTGTGTGACCAAGTTAAGGGCTAGGAGTTTTTCAATTACTGCAAGCTCTTGCAGTGGATCAGTACGCAAGAAGTTCTTATCAATATCGAACTTAACGACATTACCGCGAGCAGTGATGTCATCCATTGATAAGCGATCTTCAATTGCAGTAATGAAAGGCTGTAGAGACAGCGTTAAGAATTGCTTGCGCTCATCATTTACATTCTGGTATGTGTAACTTGAGTTCTGATCTGCTGATACATAGATCGCTGGAACATTGCACAAGCGAGCAATCTCGGTTGCAAGATTCTGAATTGCCTCATTGTACATCATGTCTTTAGGTGAGAATCCAACAGTCTTATAATCTAAAGTGCTTGTAAGGTAAGCAGTGGAGTTACTCTGACGAGCTCTTTTCCATGCTGCTAATAATCCTTGAACTTCTGCCGGTGGGAGGTCAGCCCCTGAGTTCTGAATGAAACCAGTGCTCATTGGAGTGGCTGCTGCAATCGCTGCTGATTTCTGAACATCAATAGCTGCGCGAATTGTCTGCACTCCAGTGTTAAGGATTCCATCGCCAAGAGATTGAAATGTGACAAGAGATCCCAATCCGTCCATTGGTAATGTCATGCCATCTACTGCATAAGATTTCACATAAGTATTAGATGCATCAAGAGTTGCAGTAACGCGATGGTTAGCAATCCACTCAAAGCGAGAAGGGCGTCCGTCCTCAGAATAAACTTCGACCACTTTCCAGAAGGCTTGCCCATAAAACAGTAATGAATCAACAGTCCACGCAATTGTTACTGATCGTGGCTGTGAATATGAAGGTTGCTCTAACCATGCTGGTGAGCCAAGTTCTTCATTGGTGGATTTCTTGTAAAGCTCTAAAGGAATTGCTCCAATAGTGCCACAAAGTAAATTGCGACAACGCATCAATGCTGGAACAGAGATTGCTTCGCTTCTTCCAATAAATGCATACTGGAAAGGCATCGCATAAGGTGAATACTCGCCAAGCACCTGAGGTGCTGACTGAGCTTGTAATTGTGGCTTAGGTTCTAGCCCGAATGTTTGCAATATGCGACCCATAGACATAAATGGTAGCACATGTCAAGTATTTGACATACCAATCTAGGTGTGTCTAGGTAAATATTTGTGGCTTAGCCACTGGGAGCATTAACTTGCTTACTACCATCGCCAGACCGATAGGAGCTGAGATATCTCCAGCACTTTTTCTCTTAATGATGCGCCAAGCCGAATCATTGACCTTGGCTGCACAGTTATTCATCTGCTGGATCAATTCTTCTTGCCCATTGTGAACGACTCGATGATTGACCAAGCCTTCTAGCAAGTCTCCACAGGCTTTGTAGAACTGCTGCCCTGAGACATCCTCGACCATGACTCCAGCATTGGCTAGGCGGTCTGCAATCGTCTGAGTTGCGTACTTGTCATAGGTTACAAGCCTTGGTTTATAGATATCACACCAAGCCTTAATAGAAGCAGCCATCTTTAACTCATCGATGGCAACCTGCGAGCTGTAAGTCTCCAGAATCCCGATGCCAATCCTTCCATCTGGAAGAAGTTGTCCTGCGACCAATGATCCGTTCCTGCGTGAAGGACTGACATCGAAACCGAATACAGTATAAGCCCCTGGGCTCATTTCCAGCGTGTTATCCGATGTATCTTCTAGGATTCCATGAGGCCAAGGACTGCTTAACGAATCAATCCATTGGCAAAGAGTCTCAGTACGCGTGTTCTCAATCGGTGAAGTCGCAATCGCTTCCTCAATCGCTTCTTCTGTGATGGTGTATCCCAAAGAGGGGTTAGCCAGAGCCCATGCATCGCGATCAGTTATCTTGCAGTATTGAGGAGCTGAGTATTCATAGAATCCAAAAGACTTGGGCGGGTAGTCGATGGCTCTTTCTCGTAGGTCGTTGAGTACAGTGCTGAAAGCGTCTCCTGCATTAGAGGTAAGAAGCGTCTGAGAGTTTGGGTGAGCTCTAGTTGTAGGAGTAGCAGCTCTAAATCCATCTTCTGTGATCTCTCGGACTTCATCGATGTAGAGCAGTCCATTGACTGATCGACCGCGAGAGCCATCTCTAGTTGCTGCAACAACATCGAGCCTTGCTCCAGAGAGCATCTCAATTGACTCAGTGCCGTTGGCGTGTCTGATCTGTTTGACGAATCCTTTAAGGTGGTCATTGGTCTCCAGTAGGTGAGTTACTTGTCGGAAGGTATCGAGTGCCATGCTTCGATTAGAGCTCATGATTAGGACATTGGTATTCCACTTAATCAAGTGAGCCAGAATCAACATACGCGCCAGATGCGTCTTTCCGTTCTGTCTGGCTACAAGAATCAGGTTAGTTTTACGAACCCACATGCCTTTCTTGTCCACAGTGAGCATGTCCTTAAGAACGAACTCCTGCCATGGCATTAAAGGCATCTTTACAATGTCACAAAGATCCTTGACATCTTGCAGCTTGTTTTGCCCCTTGAGAAGTGGACTGTGAAGCCTTGGCTTGGTTGCCCCTCGTAGGGCTTTGGACTTTCTGGGCTTAGTTGTCATTGGTCTGGACTGGGTCGGGTCTTAAACGGACTGTCCAGCATCGGTTCGGACTGCATCGGGGAGATATAGTCGAGAAAGACAGGGGGGGTAGCCGTCCTAGATAAAAAAACCCCATCATTGAGCGCGCCTTTGCGTAGGTTGCACGCCTTGCACAGGACACGAAGGTTATCCATGCTGTGATCGCCACCAGCTTTGCGTGGAATTATGTGGTCGATGTGCATCTCGCCTTCATCTGTTCCACAGATCTGGCAGACTCGACCATCTCTAGAGAATATGCGTTCACGCTGCTCTCTATAGCGTCTGGTGTTTAGCTTGTCTAATGCCATCCCTTAGCCTTCCAGTGTTCATAAGCCTTGCAAGTATCAGCATCATAGCGATGTGCTATGTAATCTAATCCCCATTGTACTTGCTTATAACCATCAACCTTGGATAGATAGATAGATCTTCCTTGTGGTATTCCATAGTGTGATCCATTACGAGCTTTAGGATTCCAAGCACTTTCTTTACCATATAGCTTTGATAAGCATTTATATTGCTCATAATCATAACCTAATTGATGTAATGCGAATTGCTTATAGGTTACATATTGCACTGGTTTAGAGCCACCAGCACTAGGCACTAGAAACAGAGATATCCCAATAGCTACTAGCACCCCGCGAGCTACGCCCCTCAGGGGCTCGCGGTGAGCCTTTGAGAGGCTCTGCGCCGTTAGCGTACCATCGCTGTCAAATCCATTAGCATAAGTGCTGGTCAGAGCGGTGTGTCGTTTCATAATGTCTCCTTATTGTTACCCTGTGGATAACTTCTGTGGATAACTATTTATCCGTACTATAGAAGCCCTTGCCCTTAAAGTGTGCTGGTGCAGCTGCTATAACCTTGACCATCGGCTCATTGCAATAGGTGCATGGAATCACTGGTCGATCGTGCCATCCATGGGTAATCTCTTGACTGAGATTGCACTGGTTGCATCGGTAGTCATAGGCTGGCATGTTAAGCACCTCTGTATCATGTAAGACCCACAGCCTGTGCAGCGGTCAATGTCTGCCTCTGTGGGTTCGCTGGTTAGATGACCATACTTTAATTGGAGTAGCGGTAAGAGATCACCCAATCGTATAAGCGCAGCATACTCATGCGCTTGTTCTCCTTGCGTATTGAGTCTCATGACACAAAAGCCCAATTCCCCCGAAAGAGCTGTGCGTGCCTTAGATTGTTTAAGCCATGCGAGCGGTTGAAATCCAGCGCGGGCTTTGACTTCAACATCGAACGGAACATTAACAATGTCCTTACCGCTACCCCTTCCGACAGTTGCACCACTCCACACAGTCGATAGGTACTGTGCGACTACGCGTTCTGTTCGGAAGCCTCTATGTTTTCTTGCTTGACTAGCCATTGTATATTCCTGCTAAATAGCCACACCAAGCAGCTAAACATATAGCAACAACATACAAGTAATGAATCAGATCTTGCTTAGCCATTGACTGCCTTGCACTTTCTGCACTGCCATGCACCGACAATGGGCTGGTCATCCTTAAACTTAATCTCTGCAACAATGTCATGAGCTTCTGTGGGCTCATTGCACAGCTGACAATTGATTGTGTCGTACAGTGGAACATCCTCAATGTTAGTCCACTCCCCTGTTGTCTCGTTATAAAACTCTACATAACCCATGTTATGCCCACGCTTTCTGTGGCTCGAACTTCCCTGTTGATGATAATGAGTACCAGACAGTAGGACACTTAGGTTCGCCACCCTGGTGATTGACTACGGAGCAGAAGTAACCGCCCCAAGCCTTATTGTTCTTTGTGCCTTCACGCCATGTCATATGACCATGTTTGCACGATGGTGCTTCCTGAGCTTCGCCTGTGCCCATTACAGCTGCAATGTTTTCCATCGCCTTCTCAAGGGTGACAGGAGCATCGACTACCTTGTTGTACTGACCTACAGGCGTTGTCCAGTAGTCCTGATCTTCTGCTTTAACCTCTGCCACCGGTGGCTTGACTGGCTTAGAAGCTACAGTCTTAACAGCATTTACCTGAGCCATTTCTTCTGCGCTTGGTCGCTTACCCTTAGCTGATAGACCTAAATTGGCTAAAGCTCTGCCTATGCTGCTTGTCTCGGCATTGTTGATCCAGAACTGGGCATCGACTCCACGATCCTTGCGGAATCCATCGGCATAACCTGTAGCATCTGGCATGGTGCGAACTGAATCCTTGTAAATGTATGCCTTGAAGATAACATGACCTTTTTCCATGTCAATGAGTTCTAGCTCTGTGACAATTCTGCCGTCCTTGAACTCGCCATAAAACTGGTGGATTCTACTGTCCACTGTTTCATACTCTGAAAGATTAAACATATAGATCGTTCTCCTCTGTGGCTAGTTGCCCTGCGAGTGCGCCGTAGCTGCATAGATCGACCCAGTTGTCGATGTGCTGGGCTGATTGATTAGTCCTTGCAAGTTTAACAAGCACCATGATCCCTGCGACTTGATAGTCATGTATCGGTGTCTGTAAGTATGCTGATATGAGCATTGCTGTGTGTTGCAAGTTATCTTGAGGATGACCATATGAAAGCCCACGCTCGCGAATAGTGTCTGTTGCTGATAAGAGGATCTCATTAGCGCGCATCTGTTGTCACTCGCTGAAATGATTTAGCAACCACTAGACCCTCACGCTTGCCCTCGTTGAAGCCTTTAGCCCATCCGACCAAGTACCAAAGTGCATTAGCTGCTAAAAGCAATACGATGATTGGCATCTCAAAGCTCATTGTTTTTCCTATCTGTGCCAATGCCCTTGATTGGCTACAGAGTTAGTGTGACATAAATGTCAGACGAATCCAGTATATTTAGGTAACGAATTGATAACGATCTAGGCGTATAACTTGCCGTAAAGCGTAAAAGATCCATCCTTGTTGATGGGAACTAGCATAGGGCTGACATGGTTTCCATGGGTTTCTATGACTGCCACAGACATCTGCCAATTAGCACTGCCAGCCTTGAGATAAGAGGCTTTCTTCTTGTCCATAACATTTCCTGCCTCTACGCCCCATAAAGTCCTGTATTGGCTTCCTATGCCCTCTGTGAAGGCACTAATGCCAGCCCTGTGAGTGTGTCCACAGACCACAGACTTGCCGAACTTCTTAGCCAGACCAAGAGCTGTGAGTCCAGCATTGGAGTTCATCGATCCTTCATCACCATGGACTAAGACCCAGCCTCTGTGGAACTCGTAGGGCTTTTTGTGAAAGCGTATCCCCAACTCATTGAAGCCCATAAAGTTGGAGTAGTCGAGTTCTGGAAGTCCGATGAGGCTAGGAGCTCCTCTAACGAGAGTGTGGTATAGACGATCTGTATGGTTGGATCTAGTGATGTCAGTCGTTCCGAGATCCCAGAGGATGTTTTGAGCCAGACTTCTGTCTGCATCTAACTGCCCCTCATACTCTAGATGTGTACCTTTAGCCCACTTTGACTGGCTCTGCATATCGAGCTCATCGCCTGTGTTGAGAACTAAGTCGAACTTCTCGCGCTTTACTAACTTGATAAGATTCTTAACTGCTTGCTCATGATGATAGGGGATTTGTAAATCCGATATCACCAGGTATCTGCGTTTAGTCATCATCCTCATCTTCGTAATCGCCGAACTTCTCTGGTTCGACTGGATCAGGCAAGATCCACCCTGGGTAAGAATCTACAACCGATAGCATGTAAAGAGCATGATCTTCCGTAAATCCTGATCTACGCAAAGATCTGTAATACTCATGCAAGCCAATGCAGTATGCATCAAGCTTTGAGTATCCTTGCTCCTCTAATGCTTTAGTCGCTTTTCTTGCCATAGGAAAATTATCGCTCTAGTAGGATGTTATAAATCTCATCGACACGCGCATGGAGTCGCTTGATTTCTGCCAATAAGTGAGTAATCACAAAACCTGAAAGACCACCAAGAGCCACAATGGTTGCTATGTAGAGCTGAAAAAAGTCCGACTGTGTCACTTTTTAGGGCTCGCATATCCGAATACACCAGATAGCACAGCCCAAAGGATTGCGCGGTAGTCGAGGTCAAAGTTGCTAGAAGCCCAAGCAGCTAGGAATGCTCCAGCAGCAAGGATTGCAGGGTTCTTCATGTTCTTCATCATTCTCCGCCTAACATAGATACTTGATAAAAAGCCCCATCATTGTCAGCTTCTTTCTTAAAACTAACATGGCAGTGCTTAATGTGTTTGTTAGCCCCTGTGTACTTTCTCCAACGCCAGTTAAGGATTTTGGAGCAGATCCGTCCATCAAAAATGATGTAACTAATACGCTTCTCTGTTTTAGACTTGCAAGCGACACGAAGCTGATCTGCAAGATCTGGCATGATGTCTGGCTTCGATCCCTTAAAGAGATCACGATCGATGTCGATGGCACGAACCCAACCATTAGCATCAGGGTTATGATCTGATACACGATGAGCATGTCTGGTATCACCGATCCAACCATCCGATGTGCGGTCACGATCTGGGAACGAGTCATCTATCTGTTCTCGTAATTGAATCGCAGCCCTAGAAAGCTTTGCTTTCACTTATAGTCCGAGTGCCTTTAGATCGTCTGCTGTTAAACCAAGTGCCGCAAGTTTAGCTTCAGCAGTTTCTTTTGCCGTTACTGCTGCTGCTGCTTTTGTAATCTCATCTGCTTTGACTTGTTCAATAGCCGCTTCAATCTCTGCCAAAGTTGGTGGGTTGCCTTCAATCTTATCCCACTTAACAGTTGAGTAATCTTGCTCATTGAATGAAAACTCCGCGCCCGGACGAAGTTTCCGAATCGCGTCTGCTAGGTAATTTGTGTACATAATTACGCACCAATCTCAAGAAGAGTAATAACAGATGGATTGTTGATATATTGAAAAGTTGCCGTCATTGAATTATGAGCAGTGTCAATTTTTGCCTGTAGTTTATAAGTTGTTGCAGATGTCGTATTTGGTGAATCGTAATATTGAAAAGTTGCTTGATGTAAGGCACCTGGCGCATTTGCATAGATAAAACCATAATCCCCATAAGTAACTACTGTAGTTGCTCCTCGTAATAATCTCGCACCGATGTAAGCAATACTTGATGATGCTGTCGCTGCAACTGTTGAAGAAACAATTACTAAAATCTTAGATGTTGCAGATGTTGGTGTAATTGTTGCCGTTAAACCTGTTACATCTGTAAAAGTTGTAGTGGCGTTAGAGTAAGAAGTTGATGTAGTCGCAGTGACTACTTGTAAAAGTTTTCCGCCGCCGCCTGCTGGAGTAGCCCATTTTAATCCTGTGGCTGTACTTGAATCTGCTGTAAGGACTTGATTGTTTGTTCCCACTGCTAGGCGAGCAGGTGTATCTGCTGCTGTTGCTGTAATAAGATCGCCTTTAGCATCCAGAATAACTAAAGGATCTACGGCAGTCCATGAGAAATCCATGTCTGTTCCAGATGCCTTTGTCAGCACTTGACCAGTAGTGCCACCTTTAAGATCGAGCAGTGAAGCATCGATTGCATCGCCTAGACCCTCAATGGCTACTGCGCCATCCTTTACAAGGTCGGTCGAGGTTGGTACTGGCCAACCAAAATTAGGGGTTGTTGTTGCCATTAGGTTAGAGCTCCGATCGCTTTAGACCACTGTAGTGTACCATTTACGCCACTCCAGATGGTGTTAGTTGGAAGTACTGTTGCCCATGTTGGAGCAATTAGAGAGAAGTCTGTTGGTGAGACATAGATGGTAATGTCCACAAAGGTTGGAGTGGCTCTCATTGAAATGCCCTCTACAAAGCCTGAGAAGTACCCCTCGAACATATTAAAAGGTAGGTTAGTAATAAGTACTGGCTCGCCAAAAAAAAGGTTTATAAGGTCATCTCTGAGGGCATCAGGCATAAGAGGATTATCAAGTCTAAAAGTAATCTGGTCGAGCTGAGTTCTAGGCACTGAGCGCAAGGCTAGATCGCGAGTTACGATGTCTGTGATGTCTGCTAGATAACGGATATTAGAGTCAAAGGATCGCTGGTAGCGTCCATAAGCAGTAATAGATGCATCGTCTGTGGCTGAGTATGTGCTGCCGTAGTCATTGCCATAACGCACAATCTCGCTGTTGCGGATCTTGCCAATCTGAAGGATTGACTTAACGCTGGCTGGAGATGCGTAATTGCCGTCTAACTGGGTTGAACCATTGGCTGCAAGATAATTGCTTCTGTGATCCGCGTCTGCATAGGCTATGCGCCCCTGCTTGTCCTCGTAGAGCGTACCGAGTGCGCTATCTGCAATCTGCTGGACTAAGGTCTGTGTGTTGCGATCAGCTGCGCTGAGGTTATCCATCTGGTAAAGTCCAGCATCGATCTCACCAAGTCCCACATTCTCAGCATTAGCCCATGTGGTAGTTGGATCATAGGTTGCCCATGTCAGGGTAGGTGCTACCTCAATCCATTCATTGACTAATAAGTCTGAAAGAATGATACGAATTTGCTCACCATCTAGGTCATGAGCTACAGAATCGGTGTAAATGGCTTTAGGCAGTTTAGCCAATGCACCGACTGCAAGGATTGTGCCAATGGTTACAAAGCCTGTTTCCTCTGGGCTTCTGACAGATGTCGTAAAGTCTGAAACTGTGCCACCGAATACAGGCACATAAGTGCCACCGCTATCTTTAAGCTCTAGAGTCAGAGAATCTGTAACATCGATGTCAAAGAGAGCATTGGTTGAATTGACGATATCCATCCGAGCATATCCTGCTTGGCATTGGCGATCGATATCGATGCGACCAGTAGTGACACTAACAGCGGTTACATTGGTATAGACAGTAGTGCCTACAGTAATACGCCATTCTGGAAGCCATGTCATACTGCAAGAAGTCCTGTTGCGCTTGTGCCACGCTGGTATGACTGACGGACTACATCTTCCACAGCTCGAGCAATAGCCTCTGGATCACCGATTCCAGCCTGAATTGTAATGTTATAAGCATTAGCAGCTTGTGCTGCATAGCGTGAACCGCTTACCGCTCCTGCTACACCGGCACCGCCTGAAAGACCCTGAAGAAGGGATGAGCGAGCAATTGATTCTAGATCGATAGTAGAAGCCATCTGACTTGCAGCCGATGCATTCTCCATGTCTAGCAAGTCTGCAAAAGCATTAGCGCGAGCCGATGCTGCTTGTGCATATTCCAGAATTGCATCAATAGATCCACCAGTTGTGGAGATAGGCGCGATGTAATCACCAGATGGGATTCCAGAGCCTAGAGATGCGCTTGTAGGTATTGCTGCTTTAGCCTGTGTATTGGCTTGTGCAAGAAGTCTAAGCATCTCTTGGATGCTGGCTAATGCTTTGTCTAAGTTACTTTGATTGATTAAATCAACAGGCTTAAGGCTGTCAAGCATTGACTTGATATCTGCAAGCTTTACATTCTGCATGCTCAATGCCCCAAGGACTTTGAGATCTGCATTGAGTTTATTGGTTGCAGCAATGATGGCTGCTTCATCCTTAGCAGCAATAGCATCTTCTAGGTCAAGGATCGAACGCTTGACATTTAGGCGTGCTGTGTCATTGGCAATCTGGAGAATCTGTGATTGGCTGGTTGCCTTACCCAATTGCTCTGCCTGAGATGTCAAAGCTGCTGCGATCTGGATCTTGTCCATATCAAAAATTTCGCTGCCCTTATTTAGAGCAAGGTTAGCCTTATCGATTGCTGCTTGTAGTCGCTTATCCTTGAGGATCTTCGCCTGATTAGCGGCTTGAACCCCTGTAAGTCTAGCCAATGCAGCTGCATTCTTTTTAGCAATGGCATCTGCACGCTGGGTATCCTGTGAGGATACAGTCATTGAGATATTGCCAAAACCCTTGCCATCACCGAATAAACCGCCAGATGGAGCAAAGAAACTAGGATTCTTGAAAATGTCTTTAGTGATCTGGATAAACTTTCCAGTCTCGCGCAAGAAGCCAGCAATTGATTCAGCTGCTCGATCGATCTTACTGATTAAGTCATCGATTGAAGATGAGTTAGATGCAGTCACAAAAGCATCGACTAGACCCTTACCAATAGTTTCCTTAGCGTTGTTTCCTGCAACACTTAGTCTAGCCAATGAACCTGCATAGGTATCAGCTGCTTCTGTAGCCTGACCTGCAAAGAGTGTCGATAGGCGCGCTTGGATTTCCTCGAATGATGAGGATGTTAGCTCTGCCTTTGTAAGTCCTACACCCAAGCGACCTAATGCCTGAGTCTGCCCCAGATACGCTTTTTGGAGCGATTGGCTCACTTGAGTCAAGCTCTTACCTGTGCCCGCTGCAATATCTAAGGCAAGTCCTAGCAATTCCTGAGACTTAGTAACATCGCCTGTCGCACGCAATAAGCGATCCATGGCTGGACGAAGTTCATCATCAAGCACGCCAGTCTGTAATTCTAGGCGAGAGATAAAACCATTAACTGTGGCTGAATTTGAGCCATAGGCAAGCCCTAGATTCTTAAGAGTCTGACCTAATGCTCTGGCTGCTTTGTCATCTTCTGCAAAAGCCTTAACAGATGCTTTACCAAAAGAGATAATTGCAGCTGTGCCAAGTGCTAAGCCCAGATTACGAGTAAGGCTTTTAGTGCTTTTATTTAGTTTAGTAATCGCTGTGTCAGCTTGCTTAAAACCTTTGCCATCGAGTTTCGAGCCAATGTTAATATCTATAGCCATTAGGCAGCCTTACTAAAGGTAGTAGTTTTAGATTTGTCATAAAACTTGCGCTCTGCTTTGTCAATTGCTTTGATCGCTGCGCCATAAGCCTTGCCCTGATCTTGCGCCCATGCTTTAAGAATCAAGCGACCTCGACCCTTTAAGCTGCTGGTCAATGGTGGAAGATTCTCGATGAACTTAGTTCCAGCATTAGGATTATTAGATCGGCTTACTTTCTTAGAAGTGCCACCTGCTTTAGGGCCGACCCAAGGTTGCCCTTGTCCATTATTGGCTCTACCCGCTGTTTCATAGATTGCACCGGCAACAGACTTATTAAAAATTGTGGCATTAGAAGTAAAGCCAGACTTAGTAGTTCTGCCTTGCTTGGTAGTAAAGCCAATGCCAGAACGAATAGTACTAGCGTTATAGATAGGAAACTTAGCCTCGGAGAATGAGCGACCAGCCCAACCAGACATAGGAGAATCAGAAGGCACAAAACCCCTAGCCTTTTTAGCAATAGGAGCTAGTGCGATTCTGAGTTCTTTGTTCAATTCTTTGTTTAGATCTGGAGCGAACTGGCGAATAGCCTTGCGAGTTTGCTTAACGCCTTCTACTTTTACTCGCATCGCTCACCTCTTTCGCTTCATCTTTAAGCCCTTGCACTAATGCATCGAGCATAGTCTTGTCTAGATCTAATAACTGCTGTGGCGCAATCCCCAATCTAATGCTCAAGCGAGCAATTAGATAGGTGAATGGAAGATCGCGCTTTAAGCTAAAGGGTCTGAATCAAGCACCTCGACACTTTTCAGTGTCTCAATGAAATCCATACCGAAAGGCTTAACAGACTCACCTGACCTGCGTGTTACTTCCCATGCTAACCAATAGACATCGCTCTGCTTTTCTTCATCGCGGAACGCCTTATGGAAGCCCTTTTTAGCGTACTGCTCGAACGCATACTCCACTGCTGGAGTGATCTCGCCTTCTAGTACACTTCCATCTTGTCGAACTATCTTTAGTCTTGCCATGGTTTGCCCCTTTGTTTAGTTTTTTAGAATGTGCCTGTTGTTGTTACTGCAACAGTTGAGTTTGCTGTGAATGTAATTGACTGTGTCCCAATGTCACCAACAGCACCATTGATGTCTGTTGTGTTGTTCACTAGTAGTGAGACAGTGTAAAGAGGGTTGGTAGCAGATACTGCTGTTCCCTTTTCCTGTAGGAATACTGCTGTGACAGTTGTGCCCCAGGCTGCTTGTAGTGTTGCCAATACATTTGCAGATGCTGTGTCATTGAGGAAATCGATTGTCACTGTTGATGACTCTAGACCCTTAACGAACTTGTGTGATGAGTCACCCATTGCGGTTACTTCTAGCTCATCGAATACGCGGTTGATTGTTACTGCTGTGACATGGTCTGAAAGATCAACGGAGTTAATCTTCACACCGACTTTGTTATTTAGAAATACAGCCATGAGATTATTCCTCGTCTTTCTTAGTAGATGCTGGCTTTGGTGCTGGTGTGCTTACTTGCCCGATTTTCTTCAGGAAGTCAGCGTTTTCTTGTTCCCACTCGGACATGTTTAGCTCCAACTCGTTAGGATTGATACGGACATCTCGCAGCTGAGAAGGTCTCCCGATGCAGCGTTGAGAATACTTGGTGCGCTTAT
>Ga0209229_10000529_pt1 | contig 15533 bp, 9 predicted proteins | sample SanBayMetagenome_FD_187466 | JGI IMG/M metagenome (GOLD analysis project Ga0209229, IMG submission 187466) | Freshwater and sediment microbial communities from dead zone in Sandusky Bay, Ohio, USA (SPAdes) (version 2) | ecosystem: Environmental > Aquatic > Freshwater > Lentic > Sediment | place... | reverse complement strand
TAGATGTCTAATCCTAATGAGCTGATAGGGATTCTTGAGCGCATTCTCAATGGCAGCCAAGATGAATCAGAAGTTGCCCAACTGCGGCAGTGGCTCAAAGTCAGTGGCACTACGCTGCAATTCGTCTCTCAGGATGGCAAGTTCAATACGAATATTGGGCAGGTGCAGGGGGGCGAGATTCACATTGGCGATCGCATTTACCAGTTTGACCTTGAAGCACTCCGGGAACTCCTGCAACCGACAAAGACTTTGCCCAACATTGACTGGCAGGCTGTCAGTCAAGCCATGCTGGAGGAGCAACTGCGGCTCACCACCAACCCGCTAACCAGTGGCGAGGGGATTAGCTATCGAACCGAGCAGGTGTATGTGCCGCTGGGATTGGTGGAGCGCAAGCGGCAGACTCGGCGACGGGAGGATGTGCCTCCAGATCAGGGTTCGTTGCTGTACGAAGAGGATGAGATTACCCAGCGCTTTGAACACGAGCAGTTTCTCGAACAGGTATTGCAGCAGGGACAAAGTCCCAAGAGTCGGGGGAAGCGCCTTGCCATCATTGGCGAACCGGGATCGGGAAAGACGACGCTGTTGCAGCAGATGGCCCAATGGGTAACTCAGCAGTTAGAGGGAGCGATCGCGATTTGGGTTTCGCTGGCAGATTTGCGGGGGCAAGAACTAGAAGCGTATTTGTTGGAACGATGGTTGCAAGCGGTTGCCCGGAAGCTGGGACAAGCGGAAGCCTCTGGACAAGTTAAGGATGCCTTTGTTGCTCAGTTTCAGCCAGGGCTAGTGTGGCTGTTGCTGGATGGGGTGGATGAAATGCAGGTGTCATCCGGCAATCCTTTGGCAGAGATGTCGCGGCAGGTGCGGATAGGAGGATTGCTCTCGCAGGCGCGAATTGTGTTGAGTTGTCGGTTGAATCTGTGGGATGGCGATCACAATGCGTTGGATACGTTTGATACCTATCGCACGCTGGAGTTTTCCTATCCGCAGCAGGTGGAGCAGTTTATTGGGCAGTGGTTTGGGGCGTTGCCAGATGTGCAGGGAGAGCAGGCGGAACGGTTGTGTGCGGATTTGAAGGCACCAGGAAAGGAACGGATTCGGGATTTGGTGAAGAATCCGCTGCGGCTGACGCTGCTGTGTTTCAACTGGTATCTGGGGGAGGGGACGCTGCCGGAGACGAAGGCGGGGCTGTATGAGCAGTTTGTGGCGGATTTTTATAAGTGGAAGCGGGAGCAGTTTCCGACGACGGCAGAGCAGCGCAGGCGGCTAAATGCGGCGTTGGGCGAGTTGGCACAGGAGGCGATTGATAGGGAAGCAACGCGATTTCGATTGCGACATGACTTTGTATGTGAGTTTTTGGGTGAGCCAGATGAACCCGATTCGTTGTTTAAGTTGGCGTTGCAGTTGGGCTGGCTGAATCGCGTAGGGATGGATGCGGACAATCCCAGAAAAGCAGTGTATGCATTTTTCCACCCAACGTTTCAAGAATATTTCGCTGCAAAGTATTTTTGCGAACGCTGTGATTATGAAAATTTATCTCGACATATTATTGAGGAGCATTGGCAGGAAGTTTTCTTGCTTGCTATTGACATAATGCGTGATCCCAATGACTTCTTTCTGCTAGCAAAGAGAAAACTAGATGAATCATTGGCAAATAATGCAAAACTTCAAGAATACCTGAGCTGGGTACAGCGTAAGTCTATGTCTGTCCAGGTTTCTTATAAACCTGCTGCTGTCCGAGCATTCTACTTCATTCTAAATTTCAATATTGCTCTTGCTCTTACATTAAAGCTTGAGCGAGATATAAACCTAGATCGTGCTCGTTTACAAGCCATAAACCTAGACCGCATAATAGTTTTTGACCTTGCAAAATCTATTGATGAAAAGCTTTTTCAGGACTTTGATACCATTAGTAGTGGTACATTTGCATTAATCGGAGATAAAATATTCAAGCATCATTTTCATGAAGCCCTACGCTATAACCTTTGGCGAATCGACGATCCTGATTATGGTCTCTACTTTTGGGGAGATAGCATGCGTGCGATAGGTCGGGCTGATAATATTCTTGGGAGCTGCCAGGAAGCCTTAAAGCTTGTCATGGATTTCATCCTTGTTCTTGCTCTCTCTCGTGCCCAAGTTCTTACTTTAGTCTTGGAATCTTCAAATGATGATATATCTATGCGCTACAGCTCAATTAAATACGGCATTGATTGGGCGCTTTCTATAGTTTTAATTCATGATAGAGCATGGTTACACAATTTGCAGATTGCAAGAAGTCAATTGCTTGAAACAAGCGATTATATAGGCAAGCCTAAGGATGTTCTTAATCAATGGTGGAGACAAAATGGAAAAAATTTTACAAAGAGTCTCCAAAAAGTGATAGTTGAAAAGTGTAATATTGGTCATGAGTGGCAGATGAGTAATAAAGAGTGGATACAACTGCGGCAGTATTACAACGCTAGTAGATTTATGTTCAATTGTGCCAAGAATTCCCTAATTAATCTAGAGATACGTCAAGAGATTGAAGGTTCACTCATATTACCCATTGGTGAAATAAAAAAGCGCAAAATAGGAGTTTGAGTCGTGGATTGAAGCTTTTGAACAACCTCAATCAGGGCTTGAAGCGCTTCATCATTCCAAGTGACGTAAGTGCGATCACCAATGTGAATATCCTGTCCTTGACCAATGTTGACGTTATACTTACCCAGTTGCCGTAAATCTTGGCGGCGATCGCTCAGGACGACCCGAAGCGCTTCAACATCAGTTGCCGTCTGCGTTTCCGATACAATCCGCTCAATAATAGTGTTTAACTCATCATTACTCAATGTCTTGCAGAGGCGATAGCGATTATCATTCTTTTTATTAATAATAATCGCTATCACCCATCATAACCAATAGATTCTTGACCGAGTATTGGCTCGATTAACCCTCAATCGTTTTGGGTTCTCAATAGTTCAAAAATCTGGATACGGTCTCAATTCCTGTGTATTTAAGTAATAATAGCTCAGTCAAAGCGTAAATTATGAATGCCTCTGATGACCTAAATGTCCTTCTCGAACGCATTATGAATGATAAGGAAACTGCGAGCGATCTCCAAGTGCTCCGGCAATTGCTCAAAGTTCGAGGCAACCGCCAAAACATTGTGCAGTTAGGTAAATACAATATCAACATTGAGCATGGGCAGGATATTCAGATTGGCGATCGTATTTATCAGGGAACTGACGCTGAAACAATCAAATCAACCCTCAGAGCCGTTCTTCAAGAAGTCAAATCTGCCCACCGACCTCGTAATGAGTGTCGTTTGTTGACACATGTTCAGCATGAGGTCAATGCTCGTCTACAGCAGTCGCTACACAACGCGGTACTGATTAATTTGGGTAAAGAACAACAAGTAGAGCAGGTGAGTCGAAGTTGGGATGCCGAAGTCAAAATTGGGACAAAGCCAAATGAGCCAATTCCCACTACAACAACCATTCTTGAGGTGTTTGAGCGTGAAGAAATTGCAGGTAAGCTTCTCATTCTAGGGAATCCAGGGTGTGGGAAGACTACTACACAGCTAGAGTTAGCAAAGGCATTGATTGAACGTGCTGAAACTCAACCAAGTTTTCCGCTCCCTGTGCTGTTCAATTTATCTACTTGGAGATCAGCTCGGATAGAAACTCAATCATCCCTTGTCGAATGGTTGATTACAGAACTCAAGTCTCGCTATGGAGTTCGAGTTGATATTGGCAGAAAATGGTTTAACAATGGTCAGTTATTGCCCATGCTAGACGGGCTTGATGAATTAGAACCTGTCCGTCAGAAGCCTTGCGTGCAAGCGATCAATCAACTGCTAGAAGGGAATCCGTTACTTTATCTTGTAGTGTGCAGTCGTCGCCACGAATATGAGCATCTGGGGACAAAATTATCCTTGAATGGAGCTGTCTGTCTTCAACCGCTCACCCATTTACAAATTCAGGATTATTTTGAGCAAGTAGGTTTTGCAGAATTTGCATCGACTATCCTCGCTGACCCAGCTTTATCAGAGCTACTCAGTTCGCCGTTACTTCTGAGTATTAGTGTCTTAGCGTATCAAGGCATTTCGGTGGAAACATGGAGAGCACTCGATTCTTCTAAGGAGCGTCTGCATTACTTATTTAACATCTATGTACAACAGATGCTGATCCGGAAAATAAGACCACAATCTTACCTCAAGGGATCAGAGCCGAAACCACAACAAACTTTGCACTGGCTGACTTGGCTAGCTCAACGGCTCAAGGAGAATGCTCAAACTGAATTTCTGATTGAAAAGATGCAGCCTGTTTGTTTAACGCAGCTAATGCAGAGGTGGCAATATCGGATTCTGCTGGGACTGATCGGGATGGTCTTGGTGATTGGACCGATTTTCGGACTTCTTGCCATTACCTTTAAGCTAAGTCCTGAAGGAATAATCATTCTCTTTAGCGCCTTGACAATAGGTATGCTGCTGGATTGGTATCGTGATATTAAACCGATCGAGACGCTGAAAATCTCTTGGAGAATTCCCTATAAGCGATTACAGATTGGACTCCGCAACGGTTTGTTATTTGGATTTGCGGGTTGGCTAATTGGGTCGAGAATTCAGACGCCGATGCATAACGGAGGGATAATTGGCGCAATTATAGGAGGTTTGAGCGCCACGATCGTGGGCTGTATTGATGGAGAGTTAGTTGGTCCTGACATTGATATGAAAACGTATCCAAATCAGGGAATTTATCGATCAGCGATGAATGCCGCGATCGTGGCTTTGATTTTTGGAATCACTTTTGGTTTGGTTGGCATCTTGAGATTAGATGCCAATAGTGCTTTTGGTCTTGGACTTATAGGTACAGTGAGCGGTGGCATTGTTGGAGGTGGGCTTGCCTGCCTACAGCACTTCACTTTGCGCCTGATTCTGTGGATTCACGGAGCAATTCCTTGGAACTACGCTCGATTCCTTAACCACGCCAATGAACGGATGTTTCTGCAACGAGTCGGAGGACGCTATCGGTTTATCCACGCTCTACTGCAAGAATATTTTTCCTCTGAACAAGCAATAGAATTATGGCTCAGGCATCGTTGAAGGGGGTTGAGTATCTTCAGTTTCATTTACCAAACCAAGCAGTTCCGTTGGGTAAAAATCGTCGTCTTGCGAGGGAATGTCAGGGCGTTTCTGAATAATAAACTGTTGGCGTAATTCTGCAAAAAACTCTTTGTCTGGAAACCCTTGTTTCTTTGCATCTGTCAGTTCTTGGATTAGCAACTTGTAGTCATCATCAAATGATTGTTCACGAACCGCTTGAGCATTACTCTTTTCCCGCTCCTTCTTAATTTCTGAAAGCCATGTTGTGTGAATAGTCAGACCAATATTTAAATCACGATGAACTAACTTATATTTTGGACCATCTCTTAAGTTTTCAGTGTCAAAAATCCAAATTTCGTCTCCTGTTGAGTTAGGAGGCTTTGGACAGTCGGAAATCACAGTACAAACAATATATCCTTCATTAGGATTCCCTAACTTGGGAATAAATTGTGGTGAAGACGGAAAGTAGTTTACTGGAAAAGGGTATATGTTATTGTCATCAATTTTCAACTCCGTTGTGTTGAGCTTAATCAGATAAGGGGGTTTGTCTTGGCATTCATCCCTGGAAGTCGTAAGGTTTTCTGTGACAATTCCTCGATAGCGGTAGTTTTTGTAAGCATCATAAATACGTTTTGGCACCAGTTCCCGATAGAATCCCCAGGCTAACCAATAGATTGCTTTAATAGTAGGCGAATCTTTAATATCTGGATGACTATAGAGAGAAATTGACCATGTAGCCTGCGGATCACAAACTACTCTTGCGTCCACGAGTGCGCCTTGTTCAGCATCAATCACATAGCATCCTAAAAAGCTCACATCTACAGGACCAACTACCATCCCCGACAAATCGGTTCGTAACCCAGCAAGTGGAAAAGCGGGTTCATCCCAATCGCGAATCCATTCAGAAACGTCCCAAGCGTTATTATGGGCTGCATGTAAGGTAATTCTACCTGTAGGCTCTTCGTTGTAGTTGCTCACAAAATGTGAGATTTCTCGTGGCAGGACAATTTTCTTCACAATCAGAGTTTTCAGGCTGTTCTGATTAAGTTCTTTTTGATCGCCGATCATACTGCCTTGATTTTCCAAATCAGCTCGTTTAACAAGATAAACGTTTGTAAATGGCAGTTGTTTCCTAAATCGCATCATTTGCGACTTTATCCAACGTTTCAGAAGGTTTACAGGTATTTTTTCTAGCCAAGCTTTGGTAAGAAATGGTAAGAAAAGTTGTGAGGTTTCCATTGGAAAAGCGATATCAACCAGGACTAAGTGATGCTGGGTCATTGCCATCTGATGGAGCGATTGCTCAATAATCACGGGCTCGCCATTTTGTAAAGTCAATCGCCATCTTTCGAGTTCGCCGTTGCCCTTCCAACGAATCAGATCAGTGTACCCTTGGAGCCAGCTTTTGATACGGGGACAAAGATTTTCTCGAATAATTGCGGGTAAAACCCTAGACAATCCGGTTGAATAATTGGCAGTAAAGAATTCTTCACTTTGAGCATCTGCGATTGGATGAGCAGGCGTTTGATGAGGAGAAAAGAATAGCATTCCGGTCAGAAAATCCGGTAAGGGCGAAAGCCATTCTTTTAGACTTCCTACAGGGGCTAAAACTTCGAGGGAACTCGGATCAATTTCATAGGGACGTCCTGCATCAAAGGTTATAAACAAGCGATCTTTGAAGGTTGCAAATGCAGTATTGAGTTGATTGCGGGCACCCAACCTACCGAGTCGTGCAAATCCTGCATTGTGGAAACTAAATGGTTGGTATTTTTCGGTGCGAGTCACCTGATCTGCATAATAGCAGGGTGGTTTAGTAATCCGAGTTTTTAGGTGAGCCGTGACTTTTCCATTGGCACAAGTAAAGCCTAAGCGATAAATCATGCCATCCCCGTTATACACCTGCTTCTCATTCGCACCTTGCGAAATACCCTCTTTCGGCGTCGTCTTTGCTACAAATAATGCAGATGTGATGAATACATATCCACGCAAATCTGCAGGTAATTCTTTGTGATCAAGTTCTTGCAGTTCGATGTCCAGTTCTTTGTGCTGAAGAGTGAGAACCGATTTTGGAAAGTGCATCTGTCCGCTTTGAGAAGCGAAGGTAGAAGCAGTACTAGGGTCTGACGAATTAGGATCGCTAGGAATCAAGATGCACCTCCGTGCTTTTATAAATTCCAATTAGGAAGTAAAGCAGTTCTCCGGTTTGGGAATACCAGAATTTTGTAGTATCGCCTTCACTACGGTTGACTAATGTAAGAGTGTCTTAACTGATTGCCGTAGATACAACAAGGGTTTTACCTTGATCAATTGTGTGCAGCAGTTTCTGTGTCTCAAAATTCCAAATTCTGATAGTAATTGTCCTAAATATGGCCTTGTGTACATAAGACTTAGTTTTGGTAGTCATTCCCTACTCTTTGTGTTACACATCTCCAATATTTATGCCACTGGCTTGACCAATGTTAACATTGTATTTTCCATGCTGCTGTACATTCTGACTAATCTCTTTCTCCTTACCAGCAACTTCACTCGCTCCAGCATCTGATTGAGTACCCTGACGTTTGAATAAATGTCCATCCTGTACGCGCATGAAAATTACGGGTGTGGCGAAATCGCGTTTACGGTATTGCATTGCACCAAGAGCGATCGCTCGTCTTCCATATTGAGCAGCAATATCCACCGGATCTTCTGCTGCCAACTGTTGATAGAATCGGAGCGCAAAACGACTAGCAGTGCTGTTCGTCACTTCATATTGCATCGCCACAACCACAGGCACATTTTGTTGCACAACCTTAGATGCAACTCCCACAAATGCTTGCGATGAAGATAGCATTCCGCCTTCACAAGCTTGCAACATGACTACGCCTGGGCGGTGTTGATTAAACAATTCGCTGAAGTAATCTGCATCTACCCACATGACTTCATCAAAGTCAGGATCGACTAAAGCCATTTCACCACCTTCTTTACTGCCCTCATTGTGCATCCGTCCGTGACCAATGAAGTGAAAAATATGAGGGTCTTTGGACAGAATAGTATCAATAGCTTCAGGGTTAGCAGAACTAACAATTGGCAATAATTCCACTCGGTTTGCTTGCTCAACTGCCAGTTTTTCTAAAGCTGCTTGGACTGGTTCGTAGGCGACGGGTGGTAAATTAGGAGGAGCAGAGATAACTAATGCAATTCTCAGTTTTTCATTTGGCGCTAATTGAATTGGTTGTGCTGCAATCCACTGCGATCGCCTACGGGAAAAAACCAGATCTGGTAACGTTCCCATCCAGATTGTACCTAGATTAGCTCTTGCAGGCACGCACATAAATTCCCAAGGTAGGGCAGCTATCTCAGGCATTCCCTGTTCGTCGATATCCAGTTCAACTCGCAGTAGTTGTTTTTCCTGCTGCACTACCTGATAGTAAAAGTTGACGAAATCCTGGCGCAGCACATCATCACACAGGACATCAAATAAGGACTCTCCGAGCGATCGCACTAAATTAGAATCGTTCAACTCGTTATTTCTGGCAGCTTCTAGCAGTGGTGCAATCTCTGGTAGCTTCTCCTGATACCGAAGTGCGCCGCTAGGTTGTCCCTTGTCTTGATGTTGAGCATCCCACTTTTCCACCTGGACGCGATCGCGGTTGCCAACACGAATGCGATAGGTGTAGTATGTTTTCGCCATAAGTTTCCGCCTCTGCCTTTGAGCCTACTTTAGCAATAAAGTTTGTTAGTCATCACCCTTTAGGCAGATTTAGCTCCCACTGTTCAGCATCGCCACGAGCAAAATGGCTGGCTGCTTCGTTTTTCTGTTTGAGTAGTTGTTTCAAACGGTCGGATAAATTGGCAAAAACATCTCGAATATCAGCCGTTAGCCAGTTCAGATCCGGTTCAGCCCATACTTTACCCTGCAAAATAATTGATTCAGTTCCTTTGGGTACTTTAAAAACAATGCCAAATTTCGCTGTACCAATTTTCTGTAGTTCCCGATCCTGAATTCGCCAGTAACAAGTTGAATTTCCTTCACCATTCGTCAGAATTTCGGAATGACCGAGATGATATTCATAGGCAGGAATTGCTAAAAATGCTTTGAAGTTGTTTTTGCTGGTGACATTGGCTTTAATATCTTCTGGTATCGAGCCTAATAGTTCTGCCAACTTGGAGGAATCAACACCCACATCCCAACTCAAATTGCCATTTAATCCCACATCCATGCCCACTCCAAAGTTCATTACTGAGTACCACTTTTGAGTAGGAAATAGGCTAACAATAATTGGTTCATTGCTACCTTTAGGGCTAAAATCTAATTCACAGGTTAATCGCCAAAATCTAGCACCACGTTCAGGACGGAGATCAACAGCCAGTGTCATATAGTAGAAGTCGAACTGCTGTTGCATCTGTTGTTTATAAATGCTATCTAGTTCAGTACCGCTATCTTTGAAGGTATTTTCTGTCAGCCGAATTAAACGATCTCTGGGATTACCAAAGCTGACTTTAGTTTGAAATAAGCTATCAACTTTCTCTGCGTTGATACCAAGTTTGGTTCCGCCAGCTAGTGTTCCTTCCCATTTCTGAACTTCTTTGAGCAAGTCAGATAATAAGGCATCATTTTCATCTAAGTTTGGTTTGGATAGTTTATCGATCATACTGAAGATCCTTTTTGTCTTTACAATTTGATTACTTTAATAATTGATTAGAAATATCTAAATTGCATATTTAAACATTTATGGTTACATATGGTGTTAAGGTAGCCTTTTTATTATAGAAAACTTTTAGACTCCTTTAAAAGGGGATTGACATCAAACCAAATTCCCTCATTATCTCGGTATTGATATACCCACAAGGAAGTTACTAATTTCTGGTATTCTTCTTCACTCCTAATACTTTGTCGCTTTGCTACTTGCCGTAATAATGCCCAGTCTTCGTCCTCCATTGCCAAACATAATTGGTGCTGCCGCTGTTTAATAACAGTTTCTAGACCTGCTTGCGTTAAAGGTGGATCTCCTGTCTGGAGGCATGAATACAATATAAGTAGTAAAGAGCGCGGATGACCGCCACTAACTCGGCAAAGTCTTTCTAAAGTTTCGGGAGTATCAAAAATTTCAGTAATTAAATCATGGCGTTTAACTATATTCTCACCAGGAAAAGCTCTTGCCATTACCATCTGTTTTAGCAATGCCATTCCCTCTTTACATTCACCCCTACCTTGACGCAACTCTATAGGAACCATTGGTAAAACTTTGGGATCTCTACCAGATCTATTTGCTAACCTGTCCAAAGCATTAGGAAAAGCCAATAAAAATGGCACGGTATGCACCACATGGCAATGCAGTTGATTTAACTGTACTCCCCGTTCTATAAATAAATATTCGGTCTGAATCTGCCCATTTGGTTTGATAGAATTCATCACGCGATCAAGATTATCAACAATAATCACAAGACCTTGTTTACCTTGCTGCTTAAGTCCTTCCTGAGCAGGTTTTAATACTTCTTGATTAATTGCATCTATGATATTGTTAGTTCGGGGTTCTAGATATTGCCTTAACTGACTGCGATATTCACGGCTATCACGTGCTTGGCGAATAATCACATTTAAGTCACCAATCTGAGTAGCTAAATTGGCAAAATATGCTGGTTTGATGTTAATGCCCATAGCTTGTAAACTTTCAGTGACTTGAAGAGCGATATTGAGCAGAATATCTGTTACCTCAACGTCTGCCATGTCCAGAAATTTGCTAGATGCCAAATAAATAGCATGAAATCCTTGTTTCTCTAACTCTGCTTGAAGTCGTTGCAATTCAGTAGTTTTTGCACAACCAACTTGCCCTGTAAATAAATTACAAGTAGGTTGATTAGGCGAGATTGTAATACTTCGTACTATATCCCGAACAATATCGATACCTCGTACTGGGAAAAAATCAATATAATACTTATTAAGCTCGTCAGCATTGCTCATCATAGTATCGGCGGGATTACTAGCTCGAAAAAAAGCCCCTAAATCAAGCTTTATTGGCTTTTGAATATTTGTCTGGAAATCTTGCCTATTATTTTTCTCTAATTCATCAGCAACCTTTAGATAATCTCCACCCAAACGCCTCAAAACCTGAGTAGTCACTGTGGCAAAAGCTACAAATTCATTAGGAGTTTCATTATTTGCTCCCTGTCGTGGAGATTTTAATACAGCCGCAAAATCTTCAAGGGATAATCCTGTTCTTCTCGCCACATACTTGGATACTTCATCGACAACATTCAGCACATATTCTGAAGGAACAGAATCAACTAATAGCTCCCGTACTCCTTCTATAAAATCATACTGGACATAATCAGGATTAGTTTCTGCATTAATTTCAAATAAAGGTTTTAATAATCCGCCTAAAAACACCTCGGCTACATGAACTTGTTGAGAATTTTTTAACAGTGTTTCTCGAATCAATCGCACAATGGGTAGAGTAATTACAGGTGCAGCAGCTAATAATCCTGCTAATTTTCGAGCCATTGGTGAAGCTGTGACTCGAAATGCCTGCACGCGCTGTTCTGCACTCATTTGAGCGTAATCAAGATTAAATAAACTACTTTCCTTATTAACAGAAGTGGCATCTAACTTAAACACATACCCTAATGTCCAAATACTGCCCCTACCTGCTAACATTTGCGCCCAATTTGCCACTTTATCCGGTTCTAAGGTAAAAACAGGAACTTTAATACCTCTGTCTTCTTCCAGTTCATCCCATAATGAAACTTCTTTGGCGATTAATTTCTGGTTAAACACCCCTGGAATTAACCCTTGCAACCGCACCTCTGAAGCTCTCCCTAAAGCGGTTCTTTTCCACAGCCATTTGGGAAGCATCTGGACAATTGCCATTACACCTCGCTTTGACCAGATTTCTAATGCAGACATAACCTTGCCATTGCACCAATTAGAAGAGACACAATCGCTCACTACTAACACTAACCGACGACCGCTCGGATCGATTAATTCGGCTGGACTGCGGGGACGTTGATTTTTAGCTGTTGCACCGATACCCCGACGAATCTGCACCTGTTCCTGTTCGTCTGTAATTAGTCCCCATACCCGCACATCTCGGAAAATTCCATAATTTTTCAGCAACCGTTCTAAATCTCGAATGGTATGTCGCCAAATTTGCATCGAAATACTTTCATCAACGACCAATTCCAGGTCTAACCAAGGTTCTAACGTGGGTCTTAATACAGGTAGCCAAAGTCCTTCATCAGCAATTCGTTGAATAGTAGCAGCTTCATCTAATACCAAAGTTGTCCCAGAGGGAAGACGGCGCATTAAGGGTTTTAACGCCCGTGCTAAAGTTAAAGGTTCGCGCAAAGAAGGAGCATCAGGTACTTTAAAAGATAGGTCTGAACCTGTAGAGGTCTGATGTTGAGTTCGGGGGTAAATGCCTGCTTTTTGTTCGTCTGGTGTCTGGTTTCTGTTTGTTTCTTGTGAATCTGAAGTCTTTGGCTGCGACTTAGATAAGGTTTCCTGATTTGATTGACTGTCTCTATTGTTAATTCCTGCCTTGTCTTCCTGACTCAAGGGAAAGTCTGAAGAAACTGACTCAGCTTCTCCAATTTGAAGTGCCAACCAGATTGTATCGGCAATTTCCTCTGCTGACAGTCCCACTTCTTTACTCAAGGCAGTAATTAACTGGTTAATCATCTGTCCTCCGCGCTGGTCAAGTATTTCAGCAAGACATCAACCAAATTCTTTTCATCTTCTTGTTCTGCCTTAAACTCACGAGTAACAATATAAATTGCGTTCAGAAGTTGATCTGTGGCAATATCTCCCCCTTCTCGCAATTTTATAAACTTCTCGATTAAACCGTTAATTTTAGTCTCATCTTGGGTTAAGACCTCACTACCTAAATGAGCTTTGACGATATCCTTCAATGCTGTTGCATCAGGGTCGTAGGGCATATTTAACCGCAGACAACGCCTTAGAAACGCGGGCGGAAAATCCCGTTCACCGTTGTTGGTTAAGACAATGAATGGAAAATTATGACAACGGACTTTTCCATCTTTTATGGGGACATCCATACTGTTAGAAGTTCTAACTTGTACCTGATTCATTTTTTTAGAAATGCGGGCTAATTCTGGGATTTCAAATTCTCCCTCCTCAAATAAATTAAGTAAATCGTTGGGTAAATTAATATCACTTTTGTCAATTTCATCAATTAATAATACACGGGGACGATGGGAAGGAAGCAAGGCTGTTCCTAATGGCCCTAATTGAATATAGCGACCGATATCTTTACTTTGATCGCCCATTTGCACATCTTGAAGACGAGCGATCGCATCGTAGCGATATAATCCTTCCTGTAACGTTGAACGAGCAGTAATATACCAAGGCAACACCGAACCTAATTTCAATTCGTAAGCCACTGCATAGGCTAAAGAAGTTTTACCTGTTCCTGGTTTACCTGTAACTAACAAAGGTCGTCTTAAATACAAGGCAGCATTGACCATATTAATGACACTATTACGGTCATTAGTTTTATCAGTCTTAATCCGAAAATTTTTACCCCGTTGTTCCTCTCTGCTATCTGGATCTAACCCTTCACAAAACTGTTGCCAACGCTTCTCAATGTCTTGGATTATCTCATCGTCAGCATCAGTAAATTTACGCCAACTTGGAGGAAGGGGAAGGCGGTTAATATCATCGTGAGGTTCGCTGTTTCCTTGAAAAATTTTCCAATCAGTCATTTTGTGTGATTAAACTCCTCATTATTGTCCAGGTGTAATTAATTGAAGCATGACATCAGGCGTAAGTCGATAAGGATTTTCCCAAAGTAGTGCTAAATGAAACCCTAAATGTTCCTCCGTTTGAGCATCAGCTATTTCTCTAGTTTGTCTAACTGATTCGCACAAATCACATAACGGCTTGAAACTTAATATTTCATTGATTGCAGCTACCCGATCCAAATTAGGAATATCACATCTTGTCCAAATTGCTATAGGTGTTGTTGCTGTCAAGATAGCTCTAAACAATTCTTTAGTTTTAGCTTTAGGGGGAGCGCAAGTTACTTTAAGCCCAATTTTTTCTTTTAAACTATTTTTCAATAATTTCCAATTAAAACTCTCCATCTCTTCAAGATGCTCAAATAGCTCTTGAATCGGTTCATTCTGTAAAACAGTCCTAACATTATCCCAATTTTTATACCAATCGGATAGGTAAGAGTCTAAATATTCAAGATTCAAGCGTTCTAGTGATCGCAGTCTAATAGGATACTTAATCCCTAGAGTAATTTCATCAGCTATTGGATCGGAAATTTTCCAACGATCTACCTCTGCACACATCAAATCACTTGGTAAAAATACTTCGATAATTAGCTGATATTGTTTACATCTTAAACGTTTTAAAGCTTTTTTTAAATATTTATTCAATTCTTTGGCTATATCATTAAATTTACATAATGTTCCCCTCTGCTGTTCATCTTGCTCTAGTAGCGATTCAAACTTAGATAAATCATTGACTGTTAATGAATCATCAATCAATAGCCACGCATTTAGCAAAAACTGCTCGTTGTCATCATCACAATGCTCAACTGTAGCAATTAAATAAGATTTAAGTTGTCCTTGTCTGTTAGATAATAAATCTGGAGATGACTTATTTATATCCTTTTCTGAAGGCTTTTTTGAGACTAAATTTTTAGCCAAATCTGTTAATTTTTTACGAATTGCCTCAGAAATATTCCTATCTTTACTTAACCGGGTAAAAAACTCAGGTAATCGCCTAAATTTTTCAAGTTCTTTTAAGATTTGTGAAATATCATTCCCTCCTAAGCCCCATACTCCAGCATCAAAGGGTAAAGCTTCTTGATAGGCTTGTTGAATACTCTCTGGAGAGATACCAGACAAATCCAAATTGTTTAATAATTCTTGAGAATCATTACTTAAATCACTATTTCCAGCTAGCAATTGAATAAACGTAAAGTTTTGGTAAATATTACGATTATCAATATCTCTTCCGGCTACATCCCCACTGTGAGTATTTTGATGAATACCACTTGCTTCTTGAATGGCTTTGACTAAGGCTTTTGTCGCTTCTTCGTCCCATTGCTTGTAAATGCGATCGCCTATATGTATCTCTTTCCCTTCCCCAATATTGACGTTATACTTACCCAGTTGTAAGGCAATCTGGCGTTGTCGCGATCCCTCTTGGGTTACATCACTCAAACTTAACAACTGGTGTAGAGCCACCATGTCTGCCTCAGTTTGCTCATTATTTTCAATTCGATTGAGAATTGTACTCAGATCATCGGGAAAGGGCATATTTTATCCTAGTTTTGATTCAGTACGTGGCAATTCTATTAGACCACATTTCCCAGCTTACTATCTATTCAGTTTAGCGGGTTGAATGGGCATACTAAATACCCGAAAAATACTCAAAGCTAGTCAGAGATACCTTGTAATATCAATCCACTTTAAGCGTCTTATAAATAGTATTAAGAAAGAAATA
>Ga0209229_10000528_pt1 | contig 15541 bp, 22 predicted proteins | sample SanBayMetagenome_FD_187466 | JGI IMG/M metagenome (GOLD analysis project Ga0209229, IMG submission 187466) | Freshwater and sediment microbial communities from dead zone in Sandusky Bay, Ohio, USA (SPAdes) (version 2) | ecosystem: Environmental > Aquatic > Freshwater > Lentic > Sediment... | reverse complement strand
CACGCTTGCCAAAGTGTTACCTGACGAGATGGCGACCACGAGGTCTTCTGGTAGGCCGATCTTGCGTTTCTTCAACGCCTTCTCGGCCTTCGCAGGGGAGACAACGGTAGTCTCCATCACTTCAGATTCTGTGAGGCCGTATGCGAACAAAGCGACTTTCGCTTTCTCCTCATCCGACCATGACCTGATGGCACGCTTGGCCACCAGTTTGTATTCGGGCAACTTAGCGCCAGACTCAAGCATCTGTAATGCAAGGGCGCGTAGGTCTTTGATCCAATCCTCAAGCATGTCAGCGTTCTTGAGGTAAGCGCTGATCTTGGGCGCGTCTAAATTATCAAGTTGCACTTTGAGGGCGCGGTCAACAGCGCCGGTCATCTTGGGGCAGATCGGCTTGGCAGCGCACCAACGGCAATGGTCACCGACGGAAAGTTTTGCGTCAGGCTTTTCTGCTTGCTTAACTGCTTGCACCAATTCAAGTTCAAACTTAGCAATGCGCTCTGGCGTTGTGACCCAGCGGCGCACTTCAGGCGGTTGCACGATGACGCATTCAATCTCAGTCACGCCTTCAAACGCCCACTGCGCTTCGGGTGTACGCATGGCCGCAGCAGCGTAGAACATCAACTGTGGGTTTTCTTCCACCTCGACCATAACACCATCACCGAATTTCCAATCAAGAACGACGGCGCGATTACCAAGGCGGCCAATGAGATCAGTAGAACCAAAAACCCCAGGAAGCAGATCACCAAAACCAACTCTAGTCTCTGCTTCAATTTCCATCTTATGCTCGGGGTCGATGACATCGAGGGCGCGCAGGGCTGGCAGGATCTTTTCTTCTACCAGTTCAAACGTAAGAATTTGATCTTCATAGCGTGTGCCAATATAATATTCTGGCGGCTCCTCACTCATGATGAGTTCGGCCATGACATTGTGTAGGAGCGTGCCTTCGTCAGCGTATTTGCTTGAAGGTTTGGGCGGCATCTTCTGCACCAGCGCCACACTGCCTGGGCAGTTGATGACGCGCTTGGCTGTTGAGCCGCCTACGATGTTTGAGTGTTGCACTTTACTGTCCTTTAGTTAATGAGCTTTTAATGTAGCACAAAAATAATTGTTGTGCAAATCTTTTTTACATGTATACTTTGCGGCATGCGTGAAAAAGAAATTGAAATTTATTTTGACTGGGCGGTGCAAAGCATCGGCGGCAGGACTTGGAAGTTTACTTCGCCTGGACGCAAAGGTGTAGCAGATCGCATTGCGTGTTTACCCGATGGGCAGACATGGTTTGTGGAACTCAAAACCAAGGGCGGCAGACTGTCTGCGCTCCAGAAATTATTTGAAACCGACATGATGCTGTTGCGTCAAAACTACGCATGTCTTTGGACTAAGGAACAAGTTGATGCTTTCATTGCGTCCGTATCAAGAGACAGCCGCTGACTTTCTCTACGAGCATGACCGCGCCATGATCTTGGCGCCCGTCGGTGCTGGTAAGACTGCCATCACGCTGACAGCCATGTGGGAGATGATCCGCGATGGCCACGTCAAGCGCTGGCTGGTGCTGGCGCCCAAGCGCGTCTGTACCGACGTGTGGCCAGTCGAGCGCCCAAAGTGGGCGCCTAACCTGTCTATGTCAATTTGCATAGGTACAACACGCCAACGCCTAGCCGCTTATGCGGCCAACACACACGTCATGGTTATCAACTACGACAATTTGCAATGGTTAGCTGAGTTGAATATGAACTTTGATGGGGTTGTGTTTGATGAACTGACACGCCTGAAGAACCCGTCTGGCACACGCTTCAAAGCGTTCCTGAAAGTGGTTGACCCCATGACGACACGTTGGGGCTTGACTGGCTCGTTCACCAGCAACGGTTTAGAAGACGTCTTCGGTCAGTGCAAGATCGTTGACCAGTCATTGCTTGGCCGTTCCAAGGGTGCGTTCATGCAGCAGTACTTTGTGCTGATCAACAAAGAGTTTGGCGAATGGTCGCCTCGCGCTGGTTCGCTTGAGAAGGTTATGAACGTGATTAAGCCTGCCACATTTGTCTTGGAGGCAGGTGAGTATAAGGACAAGTTGCCGCCTTTGCATACTGTCGAGGTCAAGTGCGACATGGATCTGCTGCCTTACAACAAGATGAAAAAAGACTTCGTGCTAGACGGCATCACGGCGGTCAACGCGGCTGTTGTTACGGGCAAGTTGCAACAACTGGCGTCAGGTTTTGTTTACGACACGACCACCACGCCATCGCATGTGCCAGGCAAGTTCACATCCACCCAGCGCCCGATCTGGTACGGCCTGCACAAGTTTGAACGCCTTGAAGAATTACTAGACGAGAACCAGCATGCCAACACCATCATTGTGTACAACTACCAAGAAGAACTTGCCGAACTCACAAGGCGCTTCGGACGTTTGCAAACCCTTGACAGTCCAGACGCCATCGAGCGATGGAATGCTGGAAAGATCAGGCTACTGGCCGTCCATCCGAAGTCAGCAGGCCATGGCCTCAACCTCCAACACGGCGGCTGTCACATGGTGTTTCTGTCACTGCCGTGGAGTTTGGAACTATACGAGCAGACCATTGGCCGTCTGCACCGCAGCGGGCAAAAACACCCTGTGTGGTGCTATGTGATGCTGACCAATAAAACTGTTGACGAGAAAATCTGGGCGGCCTTGCATGACAAGCGCGCTATATCTGACATTGCTATGGAGGAACTTAAATGAACTGGCCATTCCCACCATTTCCAAACCCCAAGGACAAGGGCACTAAACAACCCAAGTTTAACCCTGATAACTACGAGGACGCACCGCGATGACTGATTGGACACCCGAAGAAGACGAAGCCTTCAACAACGTTGAGAAGCACAGCAACCTTGGCAAGCAAATCTTGCGTGAGATTGGCCAGCCGTACCACTTTCAAAAGCGTGAGTGGGTCGGTTTGACGGATGAAGAAATTGACCCGCTTGCAGAAGAATCGGATAGCTACTCAGCATTTCATGGCGGTGTTCGATGGGCAGAAGCCAAACTGAAAGAGAAAAATGAAAAGACTTGACTTATGGAAGGCCAAACTCAAGACGGCCAAAGCCGAGTTGCGTATCAGAGAACGCAATCTTAACGCCAGCACCCGCGCCTACGCTAACTGCAAAAAACAAATCACTGAACTGGAGAACAAAATTGAACGACACCTGGCGCAGCCTGAATAACAAATTAAGCGGCCTGAGCGAAGAAGAAGTCCTCAGACTGCTAAACGAAGAACGTGAAGGCGCCAAGCGCGTCTCCATGCTTCAGCGCCTTCATCAGCGCTACAACACCCTGCGCGTTGCGCGGGAGAGACTAGAACTACTCAAAGGAGCAATACAACCATGACACTGCCACCCCACTCTAAAATCAGTTACCCTTCTGTCCCCTTGAAAGACTTCAAGTGGACAACAGGTTCTGACGTGCAAGCCATCTGGCGCAAGTACGGCTGGACACCACCGTCTGAGTTGCTACCCTCACCACCCCCAGAGAAAGCCCGTGTTTTTTAACTACCTCAAGTGCGCGCCCGTCCAGCCATGCGCCAAGTGCATGAACTGCAAACGGCGCGCGCCAGCCGCCCCTCTTGTTGTGCAGAACAGCAAGTCCAAGGCGTGTATCTACATGCCCATATCACTACAAAAATAATGCACAAATTTAAACTCTGCGCCAAGTGCCAGACAGACAAGCCGCCCGAAGGCGGGATCAGCATCGGCCACAAATGGCACTGCCAGTCCTGCTGGGTCAAACAATCAATCGGTAGATATACAAGAAATGCCACGCCCAAAACCACCCGAACCCCTTAAAGGCCGCCAGATCAGGCTCACGGATCGTCACATGATGATCTTCCAAGAACTTGGCGGCATTGACTGGCTACGCAAACACTTGGACAAGAGCGCCAAGATGCCCGCCAAGTATTACCGCCTCGAATTAGACGCACCATCAAAGAAAGAAATCAATGACTAAGGAAAACACATGAGTTACATCGTGGCATCACTGCCGCCCATGAAGTGCTTTGTCAAGCGCGAGTTCTTGTACAACGATCACAAAGGCCACGGCGAACTGGAGCCTGCCATCTGGGTCAGCCTTAAAGCCTTGCGTGGCCAAGTCTTTCGCATCGAGTCGCTGTTGCCCAACTACGGCGCCCTGTACGACAAGCTGCCGATCCACGCCTACGTCTGGCACAAAGACGCTGGCAATCTGCCGATTGACACGCTACAGCTGTGGGACTGCATGGGCTACCGTTTTACGATCATTGAGAAGATTGGCCTACGCAACTTGGGCGTCAAGTTTCTCGGCAAAGACAAAGAGTGGCACTTCGGGCGCTACTTGTTCACGGTGGACTTCTGCGCCGAGGGCATGGATTTAGATACAGGGTTCACAGAGCAGGCCGAGGAACACAAGTCGTTTAATTGGATTGCGCTAGACAACGGCCAGTTTGCTTGCCAGCCCAACAACCGTTGCCTGTGGTACGACCAGAGCCTGATACCAAGTGAGACGAAGTTCCCTGACTTCCAAGCGGCGCAGCGCCTGTGGACAGTAGATGGCACACGCAAGTGGTCTGCTGGTGACGATTGGTTTTACGACATCAAGGAGAGAGCATGAGTAACAAACCAGACTTTTCTACATGGAGCCAGGCTAACTTGGCCAAGTTTGCCGAAGAAGCCTACGCCAAGCTGTGCGAGCAGGACGACCGCATACAGCAGTTGCAATGCGATTTAAAGACCGCTATTGAGGCGTATCGCGCCTTAACTAAGGAATAGTGCCCGTTCGTCAATTCTGCGCTTTTGTAAGCCTTTAAGAACTTTGCCGCCAGCCATGCAGTACTTTAGAAGTTCCTCGGCAGCACCCTCCATGTCTCCCCTAAGTACCTTTTGGCGCAGGGTTGACCTCTGGAGTGTGCCAAGTCCTACATTGAAAGCAAAAGATACCAGTGCATCAAACTGTCCTTGAGTAAGAGGCACAGGACAATAAGTAGCCACGCCTTTCTCAAACCTAGTAAGGTCTGCCCTAAGTATTGCATCAACTTCCTCCATTGAATGCTTACGCATGGCCTCTGGCGGGGGCACAAAGGCGTCGCGCTGATCTATCTTGAGCTTGCCCTGCTCTGGGAACATGACGTGCCCCACGCCCACAGTCCACAGCTTTGCAGGGCATTTGTAGGGATTCTGCCTCACGCCCTCGTGATGGCGAATCATGTGTAAACACTTGGCTGATATTTTCATTTGCCAAACGCTCTGCCGCCGAAGTGGAACGCAATGATGCTGGCAAACAACGCCTGGGTGTCAGAGTCCCACAGCATCTCGGCCAACTCAGTAAACGACACGCCGCTGTTCCAGCCATAGGCAAACAGGCCCACGTCAACGAAGACTAGCAAAAAGAAGAAACCGTAAGTGATCACGGGACGCACGCTGGCGCGCAGATTCTTCATCCATTCGCTAGTGCCTTCGTTAAGCGCGGTGTCGTGGGCGTAAACGGCTTGCATCTCCGCTTGCTGCGCGCCAATCAAAGCCTGCTTGGTGCTGGCCGCGCTCTCTGTTTCCAACTGCTCTGACTTGATGTGTTCGATACGCTCTTGCGCCTCGAAGCCTGCTTTACGCAGTTCTAGTTCGCGGGTGATCTGCATTTGCGCCAGCGCCAACTCGTGCTTTTTATCCGAACGATCTTGAAAGAAATCCAAAAGTTTGGGCAAGCCGCCCATTAAGAAACTGACAAGGGTAGAGAGTAAGGTTAGCATTTAAAGTCCAATCATTCCAAGAAGTTTATTGACAATCTTATCTGACAAATCGTCTGGCAAAAAGCGCAGGAACCCCAGCACCCACCAAGCCACACACAGTCTGACAAAGACTTTAAGGAATAGGTCAAACTGTTTCTGGTACTCATTCACCGACCACACCTTGTCTTGGCACAGAAATCCTGTATCTCAGCGATGCCCCAGCCAACTGCGCCTAAGAGCATCACGATCACGACAGTACCAACTGCCCACGCCATTTGCTCTTGTTCGTCTTCTTTTTGTTTCTTTTCTGCCGCTTTCAACGCCGCCATTTCCTTGGCGTCATCTCTGTCCATCTCGGCCTGCCGAGCCTTGGTCGCATTCCACACGTCTATGCGGCCAGCTTGCATGAACAGCATCTTTAACTGCTCCTCAAACCGCTTGGCCTCATCAAGCGCCATCTCAATCTGTAGCGCCGCGCCAAGGTTGGATTTACCGCCTGTACGCTTGGCTTGAAGCATCGCCTTGGTAGCGGTGCTTTTGGCATCAAAAAGCCGCGCAATGGACGGAGCCAAGCCTGCTAGATCACTTGCGACCTTGCTTGCCTTTTTGACTACACTAATCGCGCTTTGTAATCCTTCGAGCGCAGTGATGGGGTCGATGATCATTTGTCAACTTTAGAATCCAGTTTGTCAAATATCTTACCGAGCATGTCTTTCACATCGCGCATATCGGCGCGGTAGTCATCGCGTGTGACGTAGTTTAAAGGCATGGCCCGCACGTCCGTGTCGAGGCGCTCCAAGGAACGGTAGATGTTGTTCAACACCCAGCCACCTAAGAACCCCGCCAGACTGACCGCGATGTTGAATAAAACTTGGGTGTCCATTATCGTGCCAATGCGTTTTGGTTTTCTTCGGGCGCCAGTGCATTTTTGACGGCGATGCCAGTAGCCGCAGCAGTGCCAGGCTTCCAAGTCTGTGGTTTAGTCATCAAGTTAAGCACACGATTACGTTCAGCGGCAGGAAGCGTCTCTAATAAATCGGCAGCGCCTTGCGGCGTTTTCATGGCTTGCGTTAGCTGGGCCATAGTTTTAGCGCCAATGCGCTGTTCCAATTCGCTAAGTGTTTTATTACCGGCAGACGCCCAAAAGTTTAAAAGCGAAGGGAAGCGGAACCGTGAAGTTTCTTGCTTAAGCAGTTGCGCCAACGCCGCGCCGCCTTCGGTTACTTGTTCTTTAATCGCAAGTTCAGTCAATCTTTTCTCTGCTTGCTTTTGCAAGACCGACATGGTGTTGTCGCTTAGTTCCTTGGCGATGTTATAGCTGCCAGTGCCAAGAACTTTTTCAACAGCGTCTGGCGATTCATTTTGCACCAGACGAACAAATGCGTCTTTATCGGTTTTCCACAATTGCGCGGCTTCGCCAGTCAACTTCTTCTCTGCAATGTTACGCATGCCCTTCGCATGTGTTGTCAGATAGTCGCGCCAGCCAGCGCCGCCTGCGGCTTCAATTGCGTCATCAATTGCGGGCTTAATTTTGGCCAGCACGCCTGCGGCCAGATTGCGCTGGGCTGTTGCGTCTGCACCTGGACGCAGTTGGGCAATAGCGGCGTTGACAGAATTCTTACGAATAGCTTCCAAAGCATTAGCGTCAATAACGCCGCCTTGGCCAGTCCACTTGGCAATGTCGTCAGCCACGTTTTTAACCGCACCACTGATCAGATCGTTACCAGCAAACGAAGGGTTGTCTGCTGTTGCAGAAATACGCTGGATAAGCGATGTGCTTTCCAAAGGCTTGATGCCAACAGAGCGCAAGGCTTTCTCTGCGCCAGTCGCCTGAGCAACAAATTGCGCGGGGTCAATCTTAGCGCCTGAGCCAGTCAACACGGCCAAGTCATTGGCTGCACGGGCGCCTGCCTCATCAGCAACGTACTGGCCCAAGTTAGCGCGCTTAAGCGACGATTCGCGCATGGGCGTTGTAATTGTGCTTAAGTTTGCCTTAGCCAGTTCATTTGTTGCGCGTACATCTGCCGCAGTTGCGCCGCCCGCTAATTCGGCTAAAGCGTTGCGTGACTCACGCTCGCCTAACAGCCGTGCTTTACGAACGAACTGCGGATCTTTTTCTAGTGCGTTTTTAACCAGCGCTTGCCACGCTGGGTTATCAATTTTTGCGGTCAACTCAGCAACGCTAGCGTTAGCAGGTGCGTTTCGCAGAGCATTAACGACTTGAGGTAAGTCCTCGCCCATTGCTTTTTGAGCAATAGACGCTGCCTTTTGTTTAGGAATCTGGCGCAAGTCTGCGACTTTACCAGCCACATAGCCTACTGCTGGGCCAATAAGACGGCCACCAGCTTCGTATGTAGCGCCTTCAAGCACATTACGAACTGGCTCAGTAACTTGCGCTGCGCCTTGACGTGGGGCTTTGCCGCCTATATAAATGTCGGCTAGGTTAAGCGCTTCTTTGGCCATGCCGTAGCCAAGGCCTGCACCGCCTACTGCACCTGTCGCTGTACCAACACCGGGCAAAACTAATGTCCCCGCGCCAGCACCCAACAAACCGCCGCCCGCCGCACCTAACATCTCAACGGTAGGCGTGATGAACTCACGAACGCGTTCGTATGTTGTAGGCGGCTTGCGTTGAGCAGGAATGCCTGTATCGCTACTAAGTTTAGGTATGGCAACGGCTACGCCAAATCGTTGGCGTATAGCGTTTTGCGTTTCTGCGTTTGCGCTAGTAAAGTTTGTGTCCTGAGCAGAAAATTTGTCAAAAATTGCCTGCTTAGTAGCTTCGTTGGCGTTGACGTAATTTGGGTCTGTAAGGATAGAAGACAGGTTTGCCATGTCGAACCTTTACTTTAACAAAGGATTTGACGTATCTACACCGCCGCCACCGCCCACGCCTTCAGTTGCCATGTCAGATGTTACAAATTGACCTTGACGTTCTTTCATCAAACGAAGAACAGTTTTACCTGCTTCTTTTCTGATTGCTGTTGGCAATGTAGGATCTGCTAATTGACCAGCGGCTTCTTTGTAAGATTGAGTGTCTTTATTTGATTGCGGGCCTTCAAATCGAGGAACCATTTTTAGCACTAAATCTGCAACTGGTGCAATCTTTCCAATGGCAATTGCACCTTTTGTTGCTTGGCCAAAAAGTCCTGCGCCGATGTCAACGCCTCGACCTATACCGCTACCAGTAGATTGGTCAATCAAACCACCATCTTTTGTGATGTCACTTAGTTGTGTAATCGCAAAGTTAAGGTCTTTACCCATTTGCACTTTTTGCGCCGCAGTCTTTTCTGCAAACGCTGACGGCTTACCTTTAACGGGAGCGCCAGCCATAGTACTAGGCGTAACCACGCCGGTATCCATGTTCATAATACCCAATGTGCCGTCGCTCATCGTTACTTGTTGCGTGCGAGGCGCTGGTTCAGCACGCGGTGGGCGGCTTTCGCGGGCGATCTGTATCTTTTGCGCTTGCACGTTGGCAGGCAAAGGTACATCTGCGTAAGTGCCAACTGTGGCAGGCGCGCCGCTAAAGGCAGGCACCCGCACAATATCTGTGGCACCGGCGCGGTTGACTGTTTGCGTTGAGGGCTTCAATTCGCTTGCGCTAGCGCCTTGTTGTGCTAAAAACATCTGGCGTTCTGCAAACGGCATTGCTAAAAGGTCAAGCCCTCGTTTTGTAATGGACGCTTTTTCAGCATCGCTGTACAGCGTTGACTCTGAAATATCTTCCAAATGCGCGGTGATATTAGCATCTGAAGGGCGACCGCTAATATCTCGGTATGCTTGGCTCATCATTTTTTGTTTTGCCGCTGCCGCTTCGGCTAAAGACTTAGTTTCAGCAGCTTTTTGCGCGGCAGTAGTGGCTTGCTCTTTGCGGTAGCTGATGCCCAATTGAGGATTAACTTTAAACAACTGAGATTCATAATCAGGCGCGGAAGGATTTAAACGGCGCAACGCATTGCGTTCTTCCATTGCCGCTTGCGCCTCTTGCATTTTAAGCGCGTTAAATTGTTGCGCGTCTTGTGCGGCCATGATTTGTTGCATTTGACCGTACTGCGCCAACTGATTAGGAACCTCAAGTGGCCTAACGCCTAGAGCAATGTTTGGATTAAGCGCCATGATTAATCTTCTCCGTAAATTTGTCGTTCAAGAGCGGCATTTGATGGCCCACTATAAGTAGAACGACGATTTTTTAATGCTTCAAGCAACGCATTATTTTGGGTGTAATTTAAATATGTGCCCATGCCACCAGTCAAAGCATTAGCCACACCCACTTGGCCAGCCGCTTGAGCCGCTGCGCCGCCAGTCATTAAGTTGCCTGCGCCAGTTGCATAGTTCTGACCAGCTTGGCCAACCAAGTTTGTCGATGTTTGACCAATACCGGCCAACGCCGCTTGGCGGTTGTACAACTGGTTTTCACGCGCCACATCTGTGCCGTATGACGTTAGCGCTCGATTGTAAGCGTTACCATATTCTTGCGATCCCATCTCTTGACCAAATCGAGTAGCCGCTTTTAATGCGCCGCCAGAGATCAAACCACCACGAGCCGCCGCTTGGCGATCAAGCGCTTTTTGGCCTTCTGACAAACGAAAACCGAAACCTGGGTCAGCTTTAAATTCGTAATCACCAAACTTAAACGCGGCAGGTACATTGCCAGCCGTGCGCTGTAAAGTAGCTAGTGCGTTATAGCCAGCCTCACGGTAAGGCGCTTGATCTGCGCGAGTTTGTTCAAACATCTCGCGCTGAAGTTCAGCAGCGCGATCAGCCGCAGCTGCTTGCGTTTCACCAGCTTTTTTTGCTGTGCGCGCGCCTACTAAACTACTAACAACCGTGGCTCCTGCTACCCATCCAGACATGGCAATTCTCCTTGTAACGTGAGTCCAAAATTGACTCGCATTGATGCTCTGTAATCTACCAGTAATTCATCGCCAGCGCATATTTTACGCGCAGCAATTGCATAAATGTCATCCCCTACTTTTTCGGGTCTGATATTGCAATTAAACGAGTGGTTGATAAATCGTCCACCAGGCGTTCTTTTACCATCCACTCGGCCTGGGCAAACAACTTCCCCAGCCTCAAAATCACGGGTTGCAAACAACCCCTTACCGTGAATCGGCGAATCGCGCAACTCCACAGCCACGCCTTCAGGCATCTCCATCAAATCAGACTCGTTATGGACAATCGTGTCCATTTCATTCTGAGTCATACCGATCTGATAAAGAAAGGCGCCGTAATCAATCTGTGCCCTTTGTACGTCAGTCCGGCTGTCGGCAAGGCCACAAGCAGGCACGACATACAAACGGTCTTCTAGCACCGCAAGGTCAGTGCAATCGTCTGGATTGTCGTACACGTCCACCCAAACCACTTCGTCTTCAAACACGCGGCCTGCGCGTTGCATTCCAGCTTTTGCCGAAAAGTCGCATGGGCCAGTAAAAACTTTAATGCCGTCATCCGTATTGACTGCAATTGTGCCTTTTTCAACTCGAACGTGGTAGGGCGTCTTATGTTCTGCGCCAGTCAAAACAGTCCAAGCGGGAATTGTAATCTTGCGCTCGTAAACACCCGGCTTAAAAATATGCTCGGTAACAATGTTGGCCTGCGGCATTTTCAAGAGTTCATTCTGCAACACCAAAACCTTGCCCGTCATGGACAAAGTTGGTGCAAAACCCTTGCCGTAGGTTACACGCATTAGGTCACCTCACGTCCAGAAACGCGAATGTTGATTGCGCTGGCTGTGCCTGCAATTGTACTGATAAAGTCGCCAACGCCAAGCACTTGACCAACCAGTTCAGGGAACGTATAGACCTCAGACGCTTGCAAGGTCTTGGTCTTGGTAATCAAGTTGGTGTTACCGGCAGAACCAGCAACAGTAACCAAGTTCACGCTGATGGTGGCGGCAGACGCGCTGATATTAGTTGCGGTGAACTTGTCGATGATGGCCGTAACGCCAGTCGCTGTGTACTGGGTTGTTTGGGTGTTTTCGGCAAATTTAGCCGGTACGAGGACTTTGACGGTGACTGTCATGGTTTACTCCAATAAGAGGCAATTGTTAGCGGCTTGTTGCATGATGACCCAATTAGTGCCGTCAGACACCATTGTCGCCCAATTTCCTACAACTGCCAAGAGGATTGCTGTGCCAGCGACTGTGCCGTCAATCAACACAACATTGCTAGATGCAGACACCAAGGTCTGAGCCTGCAAATTCTTAAAAGTAAGTTCTCGGCCCGTCCATGCGCTTGCTGTGGGCAAAGTTACCGTACAAGTCGATCCTGACTTGTTGTTGATAATCCAAGTCTCATTGTCAGCCACCGTAAAGTCAGCGGTCTTGGTAACCGGCGCTGATGATGCGGCGTTAATGGCGGCAGTGATAGCTGCGGTGTCAACAATCGGTTGCACTTGCAAAGCCTCGATCTGCTTTTGCATTTCGGCCACTTGGGACTCTAAGGCAGAGCAGCAGTCAGTCAATACGTCAGGAACTGGTAAGGTGACTACTGGCGGCAGGGTCTGCAATTCCTGATTGACCGAGAGCAAAGCCTGATCGTAAGACGCAAGCAAGGACTCAGAACTAAACGTCAAACCAGAATCGTCAATAACGCCAGTCGCAATATCATTTAACGACAGAAAGAACAAATACCAAGCGCGGTCAATCAGACCCGTGCGAGGGTCAATCAGCGGCACTCGCGGTGGCGTGATCGGCGTTGGCGTAGCGTTAGGGCTAGGCATTCGTTGGACTCAGAATAAGTTCTGCGCCCATGATTGCAATCTTCACAGGGTCAGTGCCAGACACTTCATAAACACGGTCACGCAACTTAGTTGTCATGCCAAGCCTGCGCCACAGCACGCGCTTGTAATACTCGCCAATCTTGCCCATGGACTTCCAATGCTCGTTTGACCATGTGTGGCCGCCATCGTCTGAGAAGCGGAGCATGACTTGAGGGTCACTGCCTTGGCCAAGATTTAGGCCAACGCCGGATTCGCAATCAAGTTGCAACGTGTGCTGGGCCGTGCGGCGCAGATTGTTCTGGCCAGTTGGCAATGCACGCCATGTGCGTAGCCACTTCTGGATGCCGCCGTTGTCGCTGAAGTCATCCAGATCAAAGGCGTAAATGTTGCCGTTTTCAAAATCGCCAATGACAACCTTGTTGTTAAACGCCATCTGGCAGTTGCCACGGTGGCGTGTAAAGTTGCCGTCAGTAAACCCTGCACGCTCATGCCAGGCTTGTGTGGCCGCATCATAGACCCAAGTCGTATCGGCACTAGGGAAAACCAGTACATAGAAGCTGTGGCCGTCTTGCTGATAGGTGTACGCAATAGCGTCCGATATATCATCATATTGTTGGATTTGCCACTCAACAGCGTGTGTGGAGATGCGAACGCCGGTGTAGCCGTTGGCGCGGTAGACAATACCCTCACCACGGCGGTCACGGCCAAGCCAGAACAGGCCGTTGTCCATCTTGGCAACCGAGTAAGGGGCAGCACAGCCCAACTCGTTAAAAGCGCCTTGGATGCGTTGTAAGGGGAAGTCTGTTGCGCCAGAGTCGTACCAGACCTCAATCGAGTTAGTGCCAAAGGCCCAGACCTCGCGGAAGTTGGCTGCTACGGCCACCAAGCCGTCAGGCGAGCCTTCGGTGCTGGCAAACTCAAGCGGGTCAATGGATGTGCCGTCTAGCAGTGCAGTGATCCACAGCTTTTGGCTGTTTGGCTCGTTGAACACAAAGTAGCCGTCCAGATAGCAAACAGTCACAGCGCCTGGGAAGTCTGGATCGGTGATCTGGCCAAAGGCGTTTGTCGTGTTGTTATAGATGTAGCTGGGGCCATTGGCCGCAATGAACAACTGCGTGCCGTTGTCAGCCATGCTGACTGGCCCAGTACCGGCCACTGTGCCAATTAGCGTGGCGACATACGATGTGGTGATCTTGTAAAGCTGTGTGCCAGAAACAACAAAGGCTGTGCTGTCGTTAGATGAGAACGCCCACAAGCCACGGACAGGGCCGTTGCCAATGGTGTTAAGCAGTTTGAGGCCAGGCGCGCGGTTCAGGAACGCAGGCTCTTTACCGGCCTCTGGGACGATCTCTGGAAACAGATTGACCATCCGAGCGTCTGCCGCATTGACAGAACGCGCTACATAAGTAGAGCCAAGAATCGGCGTCTTCATTAGTAGTTACCGGCATAGATGTTGAAACGCTGGCGGTTGGCCACCAATGCGTAAGGCAGTGCCATCACATCATCAGGGTTGTTGATGCGTTTGAGGTCACGCTTAGAAGTCATCGCTATGCGCTGCACTTGTGGGCTTGGCTCAACGCCAAACTCAGGGGCAAACTCCATGGCCAAGTTGTATGTAAACGCCCGCAGATAGCCAGGCGGGTAGTACAGCACCGTGGATAGCGTGGCGGGGCGGTTTAGTTCTTCAACCGATACAAAGTGAAATTCCAAGTCTTGCGTTGGCCTTGGATAGAGATATATCTCAATATCAGGAAACGTCATGTTGACCCACATCACTTGTGGGTAAGTGGACGTTACGGTCTTAACAGCAATACCGTTGTACTGCTGTTGGTTAATCATTTTGATGCCGTAAGACACACCATTGTTTGCTTTAAAGTACGTAGCGTCATCAAGCAAAATAGGGCGAAGGCCAACAAAGTCACCAGTTGGGCCAAGGGTGCGGCTAATTAAGCCTGCTGGCCATGTAAAGACTTGATCTTGTGTGCAAAACACGGCTAAACGCTCTGTGTTCCACGAATCAATCATTTGATTGAACGCCATCAAGGCGTCTTGTGACGTAGCCGCAGAGGGCGTTTCACCTTCAGCAAGCACACCGAGAAGTCTAAGCGCCCGTTCGATTTGTTGGCCAGCGGTGTACGTTGTCATTTTTAAACCTCTGCAGTGGTTTTTCTACGGCGTTTAACTTCCAGCACGTTCACAGGAGCCGCTTCTTCAGTTTCAGAAGGCGTGTCTGGATTATAACGAGTCCAGCCATTTCTTTCATCCATTTCAACCTCAGACTCCATTGTTGCAATCTTTGCGCCGTGGATGGGGTGTGTCAATGTAATGTTCATAATTTAAGAATGGGGGTAATTAGCCCCCATTTGGTTTACAGAACGTGGAGTACAGCAAAGTTGATTACAAAAGCTTCAGACAGCGAGCCGCCAGAAAGGTTGCGAATTGTGATTACGCAACTTCCTGTGGTTTTGCTAGAAATCCAGCAGTTGTAAGCACCAGCGGTAGCGCCAGAAGACACGCTTAAAATAATAACGTCTTTTGCGCTGATTGTGCTGTTGTTCAAAGTGAACGAAACATTTGTAATGTTTGCCAAAGAGGCGCCGTTCAGTGTGATCTGACCAGCAGACTTGTTCAGCGTGACCGCTGTGGACTTGTCTGTCAATTGAGTCACTGTGCCGCTTGCTTCTGCGGTATAGCCCAACTCGCCGCCAGCCAGTACAAAGTTAGACCCAATAATGTCTTGGTCTTCAAAAGCAACACCAATTGGTTTGGTATTAGAGGTCATAATTGTTCCTTTAAAAATGAGGGCCGAAGCCCCCATTGTTTACTTCAAGAAGGCCGAGTAGGCAGCGTCACCGGTACGCACAAAACGGTATGTATGTGCGCCGAAACGTGGGACAGTCACAGAACCGAAGATCGTGATACCAGTGCCTGTGGTGACAGGAACGGTAGACGATGCGCCCGTGTTGTTATTGTTGCAGATTGTCAACTCGAAAGCAGAGCCAACTTTTGCGCTAGGAACGGCTGCATCGAGCAACGCTGCTGTGGGCAGAGTCACGGTCAATGTAGCATCGCTGCCTTTGTTGCAAACAACCAAA
>Ga0209229_10000526_pt1 | contig 15562 bp, 10 predicted proteins | sample SanBayMetagenome_FD_187466 | JGI IMG/M metagenome (GOLD analysis project Ga0209229, IMG submission 187466) | Freshwater and sediment microbial communities from dead zone in Sandusky Bay, Ohio, USA (SPAdes) (version 2) | ecosystem: Environmental > Aquatic > Freshwater > Lentic > Sediment... | reverse complement strand
ATGCTCCCGTGAAGAGACAACCGGTGCAGGCTTCCACACCTGCATCTGCACCAAAGCCCGCTCCCGCTCCCACACCAACGTCTGCTCCCACACCAACGCCTGCTCCGGCACCACCTGTTGCAGCTCCGCACAAACCAAGCAGAGCGGAGAAGGCGTTTTCGTCCGTGCTGAAGTTTTTCGTGACGAGTCCCGATGATGTTGTGCGCATCATCCGTGACTATACCGGTACCATCGAGATGTCTGACGTCACAGCGTATCAGGCTGGCGAGATTCTTGGCGCACTTAAGGACCACTTCTATCTCGACCGCGACAACGGGAAGAACTTCCTTATCGCGATCGCAGGTCATGCGCCTCTTCCTTGGTTTGGCGAAACAGACACGATTGAGTCTGCTGTGATCTCGGCACGACGCTCGAAGCAATACTCACAAGAGATTGAATCACTCCGACGATCGTTTGCAGCCGCGCTGAATCGCTACGACGTTAGATAAGACGCACGATGTATGTGCGCCGCCCTGCGGTCACGTTGGCAGATTTCCGCTGCACGATGATGTGTGCAGGAACCATTCATTATCGTGATAGGAGGTCCCAACGGCGTTGGAAAATCGACGTTCGCCGCATGGTACCTTGCAGGATATCCCGAGTGCGTCGGGATCGTGGATCCTGATGCGATACGGCGTGACTTGCACCACATACCTGCCGCGCAGCGTGACATTGCGGCAGCACGCATCGCACTAGATCGCATCGATACGTTGATTTCGTCGCGCCAATCGTTCGCGATCGAGACAACACTATCTGGTGTAACGCTAGCTCATCGGCTGAAACGTGCTGAACAAACTGGATACACGATCGTGCTGTGCATGCTAGCGGTTGGCTCCGTAGCTTTGACAATGCAGCGTGTATTGTTGCGTTCTCTGATGGGTGGCCATACGATTCCAATTGATGATCAACTGAGGCTTTTCAATCGTTCTCACCGTAACTTCCGTACGCACTACATAGAGGTTTGTCATGAATGGACTCTCTACGATGCCGAGCAACGTCCACCCAAGCTCATCGAACAAGGAAACGGTGGATTCACTCCGCGCTGAGCTCTTGAGCGGCGATGAACATCGCGCCCGAGCTGCTGCTGCATTCATACGCACGTCGTACGATGTTCGGAATCAGTATCGCTTAGCTGGACTAAAGCTGGCTATCGTGGTAGATGGAGAGGTGCAATCCGTAGATCCCGACTCCCCGCTCCTACCCGACCTTTCTGAACTGGTATCACTCGTTCAAGAGATGTTTCCTCTTCCTCCTGTGCGCGAGCCCATGGGCTTCGGAGCAGCTTCCACCTGATCCCATAAACAGCGATGCCCCAGTATAACCCAGGGCATCGCCGCAGTGCAGGAGCATGAACAACGCAGATAGCAGGACCGTGGTGGTGTGTCCCCCACGCCGTCATCTCCATAGATGCGCATCAACGAACAAGCACCGAATTAGTTACAGCTGTCTCAGCTGTCTCTCTGTCTCAGCTGTCTCAGCTGTCTCTCTGTCTCAGCTGTCTCAGCTGTCTCACCGTCTCACCATCTCAGTCCCCTACGCACTCTGCTGGATCATGCGCACAACGCGCAAGACGAGTCCGCGCGGAACGAATGCGACCATGCGTGCGGTAAGTGCATTGAGCACACCGTGGATTGCAACGCGTTTACCACGCACCATTGCGCGATAGCCGTACTCGGCGACGTCGCGTGATGATGGTACGGGTAGCCGCTGGAATGCGGCACTCTTGCGGACGTTGGCAACGTCAGCAAATTCACTTTCGGTCGGACCCGGACAGAGCGCTGTGACGGTAACGCCAGTGTTGCGCAGGTCATCAGCAATGGCTTCGCTGAAATGCAAGACAAAGGCCTTGGATGCATAGTACACAGACATCGTTGGGCCTGGCAGAAATGCAGCGGTTGATGCGATGTTGAGGATGCGTCCACGTCCTCGCATGACCATCTGGGGAAGCACGAGGCGCGTGAGCTGCACAAGCGCAGTGATGTTCACGGCAATCATGTCGGTGTTGCGATCGATATCTGCTGTATGGAACGGACCGTAACTCCCGAACGCTGCATTGTTGATGAGGATGTCTATTGCAATGTCCTCACGATGCAATTCCTCTACTATGCGCTCCGCCGCATCAGTATGTGCAAGGTCGGCCTCAATCACATGCGCACGCACATGATGTTCTGTCTCAAGCTCGTGCTTGAGCGCACGCAGTGCATCACCACGACGTGCTACGAGCACGCAATTGCCACCACGAGCTGCATGCACGCGCGCAAGCTCACGTCCGATACCAGCAGATGCGCCAGTTATGAGTGCGTAGGTGGTTCCTGAAGTTTGAGCTTCCATGTTCTGCGCTTCATAAATGGTTTTTCAAAGGCAACAAACAAGACGGTACACAACGCGATTACCGACGCGATGTAGACGAACTGCTGTAGCGCAATCATGCCAAGGTCAGTCGTGCGCTCAAAGCCAAACAGGTAGTACTTCCAAAACTGCTGCAACGGCCAGAGCATGATTGGGTGATAGAGATACAACGTGTAGCACATGCCCCCTATCGCAACAATCCATCGATTGCGGAAGATGTACGAGAGCATCACACCGCGGAAGGCACTCATGTAGGCAATCCACACAACGAAGATGGCAGCAAGATCAGCGAGATACCCTTGCTGCAAGAGGAAGGGTCCACCACACCATGCAAGCACACCAATCACATCCCATACCCATGTGCGCGACGGTGATCGCTTCCAGTCAACCAGAAAGACGTCGACAAGCAAGAAACCAACGAAGAACATCGGAAGAAATGGCACGACAACCACGGCCATCGTTGAACGCGGCACGAGAGTGACGAGGTGATGTGTTAGGACAATAGCGCCGATCATCACACCCCGTCGTACGGCTGGTGATGTGATGCGGAACACATTCGCAAGCAATGGTGCGAGGATGTAGAACTGCACCTCCATCTCCAGACTCCACGTAACGTGGTTGACGGAGACATAGCCGGGTTGACTGATCGAACCGTAAATGAATCCATGCACATAGAACACATGCGCCCAGAAGTGCGGCCAGAGCTCAATGATCTTGTCAATGTTGTATCCAGCAAAGTAGAATCGTACGATCACGTAGATGATCAAGCTGATGATGTATGGCGGTTCGAGTCGCGTGAGACGTCGGAGGAAATAGTCCTTGATCTTCACCGGACGTCCACCATCGATGTAGTGCTGCGCAAACGGAAGTGCGAGCACAAAACCGCTGATCACAAAGAACAACTGCACACCGAAGTGTCCTGTGAAGATGAGCCATGCAACGGTGTTGCCACCCTCTTGCCACGGAGGGAGCGCCTTCGTTGTGAAGTACTCACCGTACATGTGAAAGACAATCACCGAGATAATCGCAACGAATCGGAGCCCGTCGACCTCGGGAATAAACGCACCACTCGAGGTGACGCGCGACATCGCACGATGGAGTCGATCAATCACTCCCATACTCGACCCTCGCCTTCTGTGTGTGGACGTTGCATGCCCCCTAGTAGGAGCGCTGCAGGAAACAACAGCATAAGCTCAACAACCATGTGATAGCGTGACTGTATTTCGAGGATTGTGAAGCATGCAACATGCACAAGAAAAGTGGCAACGACGATGACATCGAGCTGCGTTAGCGCAGAGCGACGTCGCCACAACGCGATGCCGGCCATCGCAAGCAGCACGGCATACATTGCCTGCGAAGCTACGAGCGCACTGGTATGATGCGCAGCAAGCAACGGCGATACTCCTCGCTGCCCCATCTCACGCGTTGCATACATCACGGCGTACTCGCCTGATGCCCAGAAGTAGTGGAACTTCTCAACAGCTAACACAACCATGCCTGCTGGATCAGCCGTGACCTGCTTGATAGCTGCCTGCATCGATCGTACATGCACGGTGTCGGCATTATATGCTGTGCGATAGACGAGGTTATACGATTCTGGAAACCACATGCCATGCGAGGGGGCATGCGTGCCGACATACATGCTAAAGCCTGGACGCGCCTTGCTGATATCAATGCCTGTTACGCGTTCAATGGGATTACTTATCAGTGTTGTGGTCATTACAAACATGACGATTGCGATACCGACGGTCGTTGCACGATAGATCCAGCGTTGCGACAACGTCTTCCATCGCATTGCAACGATGAAGACGATGAGCACAGGGAATGCGATCACGGCAACCGGACGGAATAGATTGGCGAGCGCAATGATCACGCCGATAGCTCCTGCCTGCATAGCAATGCGCATCAGGCGTCCGTCGCGTGGCATTGCAAGCATCCCAGCGACGATACCGAGGAACAAGAGGAGAAAGATGTGCTCTTGTGCTGCGACGCTTGTGAAGACAAGCTGGAGTGGCCATACCGCACAAAGCAATGCGGCGTTCCGCGCCGTATCACGTCCGTACACGCGATGTGCAATCACGTACATCATCACGACGATGCCACATGTTGCGATGATGTTGACAATGCCTGCGACGTAAGGCAGTGGCGTTGTGATCGCATAAATGCCGCCGAGCATCAATGCATACACAACCTTGAATGGGAAGACCACGAAGAACCACCCATGAGCCAGCAGATCGCCATGGGCAACTTCCGTCGCATAGCGGTGATACTCAAGGAAGTCAGACGTTGGTGATGTATCAACAAGCGCAACCCACAGCGCGCGGAGTGCTACGGCGATTCCAACTGCTACGCCAACAACTGCTGCGTCGCTCCATCCTGAAGTGCGACGCGCAATCCATGCAGTGCATGCCGCAAGTGCAATCATCACTGTTGCGCCGAGCACCGAGGTGATGATGTGGAACGCACCATAGTACTTGATCCAGCCGATCGGCGTAACAACAGCAATGTAGAGCAACATCACAGCTGTTACCGCGGCAGACCATCGTAGTGCTACACGTGCTGCATCAGCGCGGATCATTGCCCGTCCGGTAATACCATACAGGGAGTTTGCGTATCCGCTGTGCAACCTGCACAGAGTCCTGCGGATCAAATGGCTGCCAATCCTTATTCGGACGGTTCATCACGAGCGCTTGGGTGGTATCGGTGCGCAGCACAAACGCCATTGTCGGATTATTCCAGCGCCAGCGATAACGATCAAACCGTTCAGCATTCATGGGCGTTGTTGCCATTGCAATCACGCCCTTGCGCGTAGCAATCGTTTCGTGATACGCGTCAAAGAACGCACTCACCGTATGAAGCTGCATCGCATATGGAATCATGAGCGTTGCGACAATGACAAGCACGGAACGCACGTGCCACGTCTGCACGCGCATCGCGAGCACCTGCATGCCATAGCGCCATATTGCGAGTCCGGCAATTCCGATCGCAGCCGTGATCGTTACACCTACGATGATGCGATTGTAGTACTGGTCCATCGGACGTGACCACAGGACTGGCAGCACGAGGAAGGTTGCGCCAATGATTGACATCATACCGACGAGGATGCGTTGTCGTATCACGCTCTTCGTGCGCATGCACCACACCAAGAGTGCGAGCAGCACAAAACCCGTGGCAACCTGTGGCAATGGAATCATCAGTGATTGCGCCGCTGTGCCTCGATTTGATGGATCGCGTGGATCGATGATCGAACCCGCTGCAATGGCAGCCGCGATGCAGAACGACACAACAGCGATTGCGGCAGCACCCCATTGCAACGGTGTTGTACGCTGCTCGCGATGGTCGCGGTAGAGGACAACGGCGATGAGAAACGTCAGCGCCGGACCCAACAATGCCATCGATTCGTAGGAGCGGATTGACACCACAGCAACGATCGTCAATACTACGGCACCCGCCAGGCGGTGTCGCATCGGATGCAGGATAACACTCGCAGCCAACGCAGCCAGTGCATACGTCAGGTTGTATTCACCGACTGAGAACAAGCTCGACGCCAGGTAGGTTGTGCAGAACAAGGCTACTCCCAGCCATCCAAGCATCGTTCCACGATGCAGCCAGAGCGCTATAAGCCAGCCCACCATTGGCGGCACGATATAGCCAGCCGAGAAGAGCAGCTGAGCTGTTGATCGATCGGCTAATCCATTTCCAAGTGATGCGGCAAGGGGCCACTGACTGATGTAGGCAACGAATGCGCGAGCCCAGTCAAAGTCGCAGAAGCCCGTGCGGAAGATCATGCACAAGTAGAACAGCACACCATCGCCGAGCAGCGGCAAGGACACCGCAATCGCGTAGGCAGCGAGAGCCACGGCACACCCCAGCACTGCCAGGTACATACCAGTACCCAACCTATGTCCTGCGGCGGACGATGTTGATTCGTGTTGATCGCTATTCACTGCTCCCCCGTATCGTGGAAGCGAATATACGGGGGAGTCTCACGTGAAGATTGTGGTATGTGGATAGGTTGGGATGGCGTGTCATCCATCACTGAAATATCTTGCGACTATGGTACAGAAGCAGCACACCTCGACATGGTCCTTCGCCAATATGCGCGAGCGGATTAACAGCCATGAGCTCAATCCAGTTGACAATGTTGTCATTCTGCTGATTCTGCTCTCGGCTGTAGTTGTCGGACTTGAGACCAACCATGATTTGGTTGCTACTTATCCAACGATGTTTCATGCAATCGACCTCTTCTTCATCATTGCGTTCGGCTCAGAAATCGTCATTAAGATGTCGATGCTCGCGCCCAAGCCTTGGAAGTACTTCGCGGATGGCTGGCACGTATTCGACGCCCTCGTCTTTGGACTCACGTTGATACCATACATCGTAAGCTCCGACCCACATGCGGCTGAGGCAGCGATAGCATTACGTTCGCTTCGGCTTGTGCGATCATTTCGCGCGTTGCGTGTCATGCGCCTTATGTCTGCATTACCAGGGATGCGCGTCGTGATCGAGACGCTTGTTCGATCAATCCCACAGCTATCGATTGTAGCACTTCTTCTGGGATGTCTCACCTACACATATGCTGTCATTGGTTATCAGCTCTTCCACCGCAACGATCCAAAGCACTTCGCAAACCTTGGAACGAGTTGTCTAACAATGTTTGGGTGCGCTCTCGGCGAATTCAACGACGTAATGCGGATTCAGCTCGAAGGATCTGCCGCGGATGAAGATTTTCATGCATCGCTCGTTGAGACTTTTGGCGCGGGATCGGTAACATCCGAAGCGTTCCCATTTCTTGCTCCCTTGTTCTTCCTAACGTTTGTTATGATCGCAGGGTTGACGATCCTAAACTTCTTCGTCGGCACTATTCTCACCGAACTGGATAATGTGCGTGGTGAGATGCGCAATGAACAGCTCGCATCGGCGACCACGAAGATTGACATGATCGTGGTAGAAGAGGAGGAACAAACAGCGGAGCTCGCAGAAATCCTCGCAGAGCTCCGTGAAATCAAAGCGCGCCTCCCTAAGAGCGAATTGTAGTGTCAGCAGCTCAATCCGTATTCAAGCGATAGCCGATACCACCGACTGTTACGAGGTACTGTGGACGGGCTGGATCGATCTCGAGTTTTCGACGCAGTGCAACGATGTAATTGTCGACCGTTCGCGTAACTGGTACGGAGTCGTACCCCCACACGCGTGCGAGGAGTGTTTCACGTCGTACCGGTGCACCATCTTCGAGTGCCAGTGTACGTAAGATGCCGTACTCCTTCTCAGAGAGATCGACACGCTTACCATTCTTGTGCACGAGGCGCGTGCGGAAATCAACTTCGATATCGCCCATGCGGATTCGATCGGCACGGAGTGTGAGTGCCGTGTGTTTACGTAGCATCGCTTGCGCCTTCGCAAGTGCAAGACTCATTGGGAATGGCTTTGTCCAATAGTCATCGGCGCCATAGGTGTATCCTTCGAGCTGCGAGTCGAGATCAACACGACCTGTGAGAATCACGAGTGGCATCTCAGGATAAAGCGTTCGAAGCTTCGAACACAACTGCACACCATCGGTGTCTGGAAGTGTCCAATCGATGATCGCAAGATCTACGTGGCTGTGTGATACGACCTTTTCCGCCTCTTCTGCACTACCGACCTCAACAATCTTGAGTCCGTGCTTGCGGAAGTACTCACTAAACGACCGACGATATCGCTCATCGTCGTCAACGAGCATAATCGACATTCCTCTCTCATCCATAGCATACCCCTCTCTCTAGACTACCGTGGTGATAGAATCGCAATATGTGGTGCAGTAAACGCCATGCTTTGGTGCACCGACACGTCACTCCTACCCCTGAATTGGAGTGCCTGTCACAGACAATATGACGAAGCTTTGCAACAACACGCAAGAGGGGTTGAATTTTTTACAAGTTCATGACATCTTCTTGCGGATGTTAGACGCTCGACACCTGTTTCCACCTACGTATTTCAAGGGGTGAGTGTGGACTTCGACAACATGCTTGAGCATCTCCCAATCGGGGTATGCGTGATACACCACGGCATCGTGACATTTGCCAATGTGCAGTTTGCGCATGCACGCGGCACTGCGCCTGCTGCCCTCTTGGGCGCTGACTGGCACGATCTGATGCACGATGGGGATCGCGCAACGCTTCAGCGCGCAATCGAGGCTCAACATGCGAATGAATGCGTTTTCCATGCGATGTACGACGCTCCGCATCCTCTCTTGGGATCGAAGCGGATGTATGGCAGTTATCAGAGTATTGGATCAGAAACTTTACTCCTTGCAGAAGTAGAGCTGAATGACCTTGACGAAGCTCAAGGCCGACATGACGACTTTTCTGCATATCAGCGTCTGGCAATCAACAACTCGAACGATGGCATCTGGGTATGGAACGTACTTGAGGAGAGCGTCGTCTTCCTTGGCAACTTTCTCCCGTCACTCGGGTACGCTCCGAGCGACATACAATCAACAGCTGAATGGGCACTCTCACTTGTCCATCCTGACGATGTGCACACAACGCCGACAGACTTCGAGCCATATCGAACGGGTCAACTAAGGGAATGGCGTGCGGAGACACGCTTGCGCACAAAGTGTGGCTCATGGGTGTGGGCACTGGTGCGCGGACGTGTGATTCAGTGGAGCGAGGACGGCAAGCCAATCATCATGATCGGCTCGCACGTTAACATCGACGATCTCAAGAGCGCGGAGCTCAGCCTTGTAAATCGCAACGAGGTGCTGAATACGATTTCGATCGCGAACAATCATTTCGTCCTTGGCAACGATCCAAGCCTTGCGTTTGAAGAAATCCTTGCTGCACTAATTCGTACCTCTGGCACGACCCGTGGTATGCTCGCTGGCATCCGAGAGTACAATGGTGTGCGGCACTTTGTGATTCATGCAACAAGCAACCAAGCTCCAGAGCTTGAGGAATTCCAGCGAAAGTGGTCGCCCTTGCCACCTGCATTCGTTGCAACGCTCGATAGTGATCAGATGGATCCAATCCCTTTGGGATGTCCCGAGGCGATGAGGTTCTTCCTTGGCTCATCTTCCGCAGAGAGCACAGCACAAATCCTTCCCGTGCGAAGCGGAACGAGCATCGTAGGGTTCATCGCACTCTGCTATGATCCGGGCCAGTATATGTGTCTTGACCACGCCCTCATCGAGCCCTTGATGGCAACGTATGCGAGCTTAATCATCGGCTATCGAGCAAAGATCGAGGAAGCTCGTGTACGCGACGAACTGGCGCGACGCAGCGACGAGCTAGTGCGAGCAAATGCAGAGCTAGAGCATGCAAACACGATGAAGGACTCCTTCCTCGCGAACATGTCGCATGAACTGCGCTCACCGTTGAGCACGGTGATTGGGGTAACAGAAGCGTTGATGGATGGGATCTATGGAGATGTGACACTTCCCCAACGCGAGTGCATTACTGACGCGAGTGAGGCAGCACGACATCTCTTGTCGCTCATTAATGACGTGTTGGATCTTTCACGTGCTCGCCTCGGGGGAATCGACTTATACATGGAGGAGTTCCACGTCGCAGATCTTCTGCGGTCAACAATGTCAATCATGCGCGAGCTCGCAATTCGCAAGGGCATCAATCTGGAGTTTAAGATGCCCACAGATCGAATCATCCTCCTTGGCGATGTACGTCGCATCAAGCAGGTCTTCGTGAATCTGCTGAGTAATGCGATCAAGTTTACACCGCAAGGTGGCTATGTAACTGTAATCGTTGATCCGGATAACAACAGCCAGGTGATTCGAATACACGTTCAGGACGATGGCATCGGCATACCAGAGCAGCACCTTCGTCATGTCTTTGAACCGTTCACACAGATCGACTCCCGTCTATCACGCCACCACGAAGGGACTGGACTCGGCCTTCCGATCGTGCAGCGCATCGTCGACCTCCACGGCGGCATCGTTGAAGTAAAGTCAACCGTTGGCAAGGGCAGCACGTTTACGGTGGTGCTACCGTGGGAGGATATGCAGTGGTTTTCTACAACTTCTGACAGTGACACGGTAGCGCCGATACTTGCCTCAGCACATGCGACACATCGAGGCACAATGTATGTCGTTGATGACAATGCGATGAACAGACGACTACTGCGTGACTTCGCACAACTCGAGGGATTCGCGGTACGCGAATTCTCTGGTGGGATGGCCTGTCTGGATGCACTGATTATCAATGAATCACCTGACGTGATCGTGATGGACATTCAGATGCCAGAGATGGACGGACTCGAGGCTATCAGACGGATACGAAGCATGGAGAGTCCTAATCAGCACATTCCCATCGTTGCGCTCACAGCACTTGTCATGCCCGGCGACCGCGAGCTATGCCTAGCAGCGGGTGCCGATCACTACGTGACAAAGCCTGTCGAATACAAGGAGTTTGTCCGTGAGCTCGACGTAATGATTTCCAGAACGTAGGCGATGCTACTCCTCAACCTCGAGCTGTACAGTACGACTCATGAATCGCTGCTCTGGCAGACCGTATGACGTAACGCCAACTGGGAAGCGCGCGTTTGCAACACCCTCAACCTTCGTGATAATCACATCAGGTCGGAGCTTTGCAAGCGTTCCGGCAGCGTTGCGCGCACGCTTAATAGCCAGCTGTTGATTGAGATCAGCCGAGCCCAACTCGTCCGTGTAGCCAAATGCCGATACACGATCACCCGGTGAGAGGCGTTCAGCAAATGCAGCAACAAGGTCGCGGTCACGATCCGAAATATCAGCACTCCGAACGGAGAACATCGCAAGCGAGAGACTCCTCAGCTTGATCTTGTCCGTAATCTTCTCGATTGGGATTTCAAGCTGTGCGATCACCGTATCATCGTCACGCGTATACGCTGCGAAGTTGATGAAGATCGGGTCTGGTGAGTCGGGATTCAACTTGTCCTTTGCTTCTCGTGGGAATGCAAGTGAGCTAGTGTCGATGGCTCCATTTCCCGTCCGACGGAAGAGCGTATTCTCCCCCTGGAGGAACTCCGTCTGCCAGCGTACGACGGGATCATCCTTGTCGTCCAACTCGAGCGACATCGAATCGAGATTCGTTGTGATGAGCGTCTGCAAGTCAATGAATACCACTGGCATGAAGTAATCCCGGTTAGCGGCGAAGAACTCGACGCGACGGTTCTCTTCGCGGCCACCCTGGTTAATCGGATTACTCTCTGACTCTGGCGAACAGGATGATTGAGCGACCTCAATCTTGAGTCGTGCTGGGTCGACCTTCCATGCCGTGGCAATGTACTGCTGCACAGATTCGGCACGACGTCGCGCAAGATCACAATCGGATGCTTCGCTCACACGATCAGCATAACCACGAATGACGATCGTGTCGGACTGACGTGATAGACGGTAGCCCATGACGTTCATGACGTCGAGTGCGATGTCGTGCTGCCCCTTTGCAAATCGTCCAGGCACATACTCACCTGTCTCACTGAGCTGTCGATACCGATCTGGTACGCGTGCTTGCGCGGAATCGAAGAACACGAATGGCATCGTTGCAAACGTCATGTTGGTCTGACGCATGGTGAGCTCCACAGCCATTTCACGTGCGATCATACGGTTTTGCTCGTTGATAACGGCAGTGTCTGCACCCTCGAGTTGACGTTTGTTGATGAGACTCACAGCTCGCTTGCCAAGCTTTACGTTCAGCTTCGTTGGACGGTCAAGCGTGAGCAATGTGTCGACGCGTCGTACAAGTGTGAGGTCGTACCGAACGAGCTCCCTACGCAGCGTATCGTAGCTCACAGTGTCGATACCCATCACGTATTGTTGACCACGCCGCCCACTCTCTGCGAATCGCTTTGCAAGAACGGTATCGATGCGCTCAATGCGCTGACGTCGGATGATGGTATCAGGATAGCTGCTCGCATCAAAGCGGAGTTGCACGCCCCCTTGCATAGCGATGTCACTCCACGATGCACTCGATACGATTGACATCGGCGTATAGCCAATGATGATCGACGGTGTAAGCGTGATACTCTTCGACAATTGGATGTCGTACCCAGCAGTGGCGCGAGCACCAACGCGGAAGCCAACGGCATTCACAATCGCAGTTGTTGGGACGACAACTTGCGATGTACTGCCATTAGGATACCGGATACCAGGGGGTTCGAGAATCCGGCTTTCTTGCTTCCACGTTGGGTCGCCCATATTTAGCATGAAGGAAGGTGCGAGAGCAATTCGCCACTTATCGCTGCGGTATTGCATCCCAACACTGAAATCAATGCACGTTCCACTCGCTCCAAGCGTGAGCTCGCGTGTGAGTGGCACCACCTCGCCAGTAGCAAGGCGCACACGGAGCGATGCATCAGTGGCTGACATCGATGCGCTCCAGAGGTGCAGTCCAGCAGTGCCGACTATGCTCCAGTTCCGCATGATGTGGTGTTCGTAACCGAGTGCTCCACCCATGGTGAATCCAAGGCCACCCGTAAACGGCACACACGCACCGTCCTCAAGACATCGGAGTTCCGGTGTGAGATGCAACGCGGGCCCCGCGCGGAGTTCACCAAACACACCACGCAGTGTTGTATCGAGGTTATACGACCAATCGAAACGCAGTCCAGTCGTGTCGAATTGTGCAGTGGTGTAATGGACTGACGTGAGGCAGAGTGTGAAGACAAGTACGACGTAGGTTCGGAACATGTTCATCGGATCGCTACTCCCTTCCCCCCGGCAGCACTCATCGCCATAACGTATATCCAGCCATGTGCGCGCAGTATTCTCCGCGTACGGTGGGTGTCGTTGGCACGGACGACGTCAGTGGCGATGAGGCGCCCCATGATATCCGATGCGGTAACTGTAACATCATGGGTGGAGGGTTCTATATCGACGAGGATGTCCTCATCGTTGAGCTCACGGAGAATGACACCAGGCGCGTTGTCACGCGAAATGGTTGATAGCTCGCAACCAAACGGCAGAATTGGAAGCACAACATCGTCGGTAACGTATGGCATTCGGAAACACGGGTTGTTGCCGCGTACACTGTCAATGCGGAACGTTGCATTGAGCGATGTTCCAACGAGCACGCGTACACGCTGCTCGAGGAATGGCTCGGTGGTGCCATCACTGCAACTCGTCATCACATACGTCACACGTCCTGCTTCATCGTCGATGTCGATGTTTTTTGTCTGACACGTGGCCGATGCACCAACTATCTCGAGCACATCTGCACTCATGCTGAGTGACACCCATACGGTATCGCGCTGACGGAATCGTCGGATCCCCGATGGGTCACCACCAGCGAGTGCTAGCGTCAGATCTTGTCCAGTGCGCAGCTGCGGTTCAGATGTACGAAGCTGCACATCGACACGCTTCTCACCGTAGTCGGCCCACATGATGTGCTCCTCACTCCAATCGCAGTCGTCATACAGCCGAATGCGCGCGCGGAAGATGCCCGGCGTAGCAGCGTCGCCTATGTAGCGCATCGACAGCACACCAGACGTTTGTGCAGGAACGACGACGCCCGGTTCTACTGGCTCGAACTGTCCTTCAAGGACAGAGATGCGGTAGAGGCGCGGAATGGCTTGGCCGTTATCGACCGTGATCGGGATCACTGGATCTGGTGGACACACCGATGTGGTATCAGCGAACGTCACACTCCTAGGTCCGCGCGGATCTGCGCGCTCGATGATGATCGACCCTTCAGACTCACATTCAAACAAGCGAACTCGCACGGAGTATGTGCCTGCACTGTACACCCAGATTGTGTCGGTGGTCTGCCCTGTTGACCACAAGTAGCTGCTGAACTTCCCTACTGTTGTCAGCCGTGTAGAGTCGCGCTCGTTGCACAACGCCTGTTTATCTACGGCCACAATCTCCGAGCGCTCAAGGCCATTACGGATGTTGATGCTATCAATCTTCACACAGCCATTCGGATACACAACGCGTGCTGAGTACACACCTGGTTTCGTGATCGTGAGAAGTCGCGATGTATCACCAGTGTTCCACACAACGCCCGGCACATTCCCATCGGCTCGTAGTTGAAGCGTCTGTCCAATACACATCGACGTATCACCCGATACGCTCACCACCTTCACAGGAGGCGACGGAAGAATTGTGACCTTAACCGATGCTGTGTCTCCACATAGCCCGCCGATACTTGCTTGCAGCATATACGTGCCTGCATTCACAACCTTGAATACACGACTTGTGTCTACCAATACTGGGGGCTCTCCAGCATACCATCGGAATCGTGTAAAGCCAGCTCCTGGATCGAGTCGAAGCGTATCGCCTTCACATAGGTTTGTTGTCGTATCAATTTCGATCGTTGATCGCGTTGTTTCTGTAATCGTAGCTGTTGCGCGAGACAGACAGGTGTTCACGGAGTCACCAACGCGTATCGTCACAGATACGATGCCTGCACGTGTAGCCGGGAACACTTCGTCCGTAGCACCGGGTACAGCGATCCCATCTACATACCACTGATAGAATCCGGTGGGTGGCGATGCGTAGAGCGGTATTGTATCGCCTTGGCACATCTCGTACACACCTGTCTCCGATGTGATGGTCGCAGTTGTATCGTACGTGCGGTTCACGCGGAAGAGCACGGTGTCGAGACAGCCTGCAGATGTTCCAACAATTGCTGTGTAGATATCGGCCGAATCAACGATGATCGCGTTTGTATCACGTGCAACAAGCGATTGTTTGCTTCCTGTTGAAATGAACCACTTGTAGGATGCAAAGCCTGCGGGCACACTCAACCGCTCGCGACGTCCGAGACACAGCGCGATAATGGTGTCACGTCCTGCATTCGGCGCTTGGTCGCGCACAAGGTTGTATGGACCCAACCGCACGGTACAGCCGTTGTTATCGCTCACATCCAGATGTATACTTCCGGGCGTTGAAACGGAGATTGTTCGAGTTGTTGCTCCGTTCGACCACTTGTAGGCTGCCCATCCGGCAGGACCCGTCATTGCGGCAGGTTGGGAGCCACAGATCACCGGTGTTTCAGGAATGCTGGCGATGGTGCTTCCCTTGCGCGTAACGCCAAGCTCGATTTCGAGCAACGGACGCACGCGAACCCACTGTGCAGTGAATGCACCGGGTGTTGACGCCTGCTGTGCTACACCAAAGCTGGTCCAGAACCAACCTGGATCAGGACGTTGCGCACGAATCGTTGAGAAGCGTCCGCGCGATGCCTCGCTCTGACGTTGAATG
>Ga0209229_10000525_pt1 | contig 15564 bp, 15 predicted proteins | sample SanBayMetagenome_FD_187466 | JGI IMG/M metagenome (GOLD analysis project Ga0209229, IMG submission 187466) | Freshwater and sediment microbial communities from dead zone in Sandusky Bay, Ohio, USA (SPAdes) (version 2) | ecosystem: Environmental > Aquatic > Freshwater > Lentic > Sediment... | reverse complement strand
GCAAGTAGAATCTGCGGCTATTGGGCAAGAAACTGCTCTTGAGTCGCAAGCAATGAAGCAAGAAGGTGACATGGATAAGATGATACTTCAAAAACAACTCGAACAAGAGATGCAATAAAAAGAAAGCCAACTTAATCGTTGGCTTTTTTGTTTTGTAATTTATAAATTTCTTTAGTTACATCCCCACGTAACTTATTTGGATTAGTCGTAATTTCAAGCCAGAAGTTATAGCAGTATATTAAAAAGTCTGAATCTGACATACCCATTTCTGTTGCGTATGTTTTCATCGTCTGCTTAAAAGAAGGTATTGTATAAACTCGAATCTCTGCTTTTCTCTTTATTTTTTCTTGCATAATACTTTTTGCGTATAGGATATGCGCACAATAATCATTGTATGACAAATATACAATTTATATTGTTTCTAAACAATTATTTTTGTATGAGAAAAATTAAAGAAAATGGAAAATACAGGTTTAGAAGTTGAAAATGACGATTTAACGGCATTTTTATCTGAAAAATATCATTCAGATGAAGGCCAAAGTCAACAAACAACTGAAACTGCACAAGCAGACCCAGTTGAAACACAAGTTACAAATGAAGTAGAAGCTGCCACACAAGCAGTAGAAACAACAGAAGTAGAAGCGGTTCAGACAAATGAGCCATCGTTCTTTGAAACACCCGATTTATTTAAGGATGAATCAGCCTTAGCTAAAGACACAACACAGCCAAAAGCGAGTGAAGAGTTTTTGCAAGAGTTAGAAACTTACAAAGCTGAACTACAAAGGTTAAAATCAAACCCACTTGTAGATGCTTTAGAGCAGTTTGGTATGCTTGAAGAATTTGACATTAAGAAGTACGCTTCTGAGTTGATGTCAAAAGATTATGGTAAGATGTCGCTAACAGAATTAGTAGCAGAAAACATAAGACTTGAGTATCCTGACTTAACAGCTGAAGAGTTAAATTCAGAAGTAGAGCAGTACATGGCATATAAGAATATAGATGAATATTCAAGCCGTATTGTAAAGTCTGAAATGGAAAAGGCATTGCGTGCAGAATTAGCAAGCAAGACACCAAAGTCAGATTACATCCAAAAATTAGAAGAGGCCGCAAAGTCATTAAAGCCAGTTTCTCAGCAAGACCAAATCAATCAGATTATGGAAGGCTACAAGAAAGAGAAAGAAGTGCTAGTAGATTTTACGAGCCAAATCAAGGGACAAAACCTTTATGGTATTGAGTTAGGTGATGAGCACGTACAAGGTATACAGAAAGTGTACGATGATTTGTTCAATCCACAAGCAACACCATTTACAAAGGCTGATGGGTCTTTTGACGTGAAGAACTTTACACTATTTGCACATAAAGTTGCAAACTATGAGAAGAACTTAAAAGCGGCATACGACTTAGGCAAGAGTGAAACATTAAAAGGGAGAGTGAATGTTGACCCATTAGGTTCAGTAGTATCAACTTCTCCAACAACAGATTCAAGAAGTCCTAACCAAATTATTATGGAAGACTTAAATAACAGAACATATTAACCAAATATAAATTAAAAATAAAATATGGCATTTCCAAATTCAACATTTATCGACCCGAATTTACCGTTAGTATCGGTATTTACGGATTACGGTATCAACGAGCGTCAAGTAGAACCTCTTGTACCGAAGTTAGCACCTGCGTTTTCACGTAGTGTTATCTCAACTATTGCCGAGCAAATTGGTAAACCCCAATTAGTAAGTGCAAAAACTCCTATCTTCCAAATCTATCGTCAACCGAATGATTGGGCTGCTGCGACTATTTCAAATAACGTAACAGTTGGTACTGACAGAGTATTAACTTGGTCAGACCCTACCTTCCAGTCTATCCGTGTTGGTAACATGGTTCAAGCAAAAAGCGGTGCTTTAGGTATCGTTAAGAGTGCTTCAGCAGGTACTGCAACTATTGGTTTCTTATCAAACCCTAATGGTTCAACTGCATTTGGTGCAAATGACTTCGTAATTGGAGAATTAGCATCTGATAGAGGAGACGTTACAGACCGTGACAATCGTCTAAGCAAGAGCACTTTCTTCACTATGCCTGTGCCTTACCAAAACATTGTAAGTTCTATTTCAGACACTACAACTGTTAACTTCTCAGAAGCTAATCAGTTCACGTACTTGAAGAACATCAATGGTACTCAGTACTATGCATTGAACAAAGTAACTCAAATGTTAGGTCGTTTGCAACAAACTTATTCAATCCGTATGGTTGGTAACATCCCTGCAAACTTCAACACATCTACCCCAGTTGGTGGTTCATTGATTTGGCAAATTCAAAATCAAGGTGGTACATCTCGTGCAATCAACGCAGCTATCACTGAAACTGAATTTCAAGAAGCAATCCAACAATACATCAACAATGGTGGTTACGCTTCTAAAGAAGTTATCATCGTTGCTGGTTCTAGCTACATCCAAGATTTGCAAAAGAACGTATTCAAAGAGTATGTATTAACTGCGGGTAATAACAACGTGTTAGGTGGAAAAGAAGTAAAAGGTTTGAACATTATGTCTTACTACTACTCAGGATTTACATTCCACTTAATTATGGATGAGTTCTTGAACAACCCTAACATCTGGCAAGCATCTACCTTATTTGCAGGCGAAACTGTACGTTCTAAATCAGCGATTTGGATGAATGCAGCTCCTTGTCCTACAGAAAATGGTGGTGTTTTACCTTTCGTATCTGATTACTACTACGGTGTACCTGATATGATTGTAACTGAAGTTAAAGGTATGACAGACATGATGGGTCGCCCTGTTAAAGAAGGTGTTAATGGTAAATTAGCAAGTACAGTTGAGGTTAACTGGAACAAAACTACCCAGTTTAACAACCCTGCACAATGTATGTTCCATTACGCTTCAGCTTAATTAATTGTTTAACAAAATAATAAAAATATAAAATGAGCGTAACATTATTAAACGTATTAAATACAGTAACTGCACTAGGCACAGATGCCCGTGTAGATGCAAACGGATACCTAAGCTTACAAGGAACTCCTGCATTCAAAACTTCAAGCATTGACAGCGTAGTAATTACTCCTTATGCTGCTGAAGTACCACAACAAACAACAGTAACAATTGCAACAGATAGTCCAAATGCACTTTACTCATTGTCATTAATTTGCAATGATGTAAACAGCGGTATGATTACAAGTGTGCCTTTGACTATAACTACTGATAGTTCTACTAATGCAACTGAAATTTGCGATGCTTTTAGAGCTGCAATCAATAGTATGCCTGAATTATCAGTAACTGCTAGTGGTACTTCTACCTTAGTTGTAACTGCAAAAGCTGGTTTCCCTACCTTTACATTATCTACTACTGATGCTAAGATGACTATTGTTACTGGTACTACTGGTGTAGTAGGTGTAGGTACAGGTACTTCTTTGATTAGCACTTACCCAAGTACTGCTGGTTACTTCAATGCAGGTGGCTTTACTGCTGCTTCAAGCATTGTTGCAACTAACAACTACACTCAAGTATTAGTAACTTCAACTACTGGTGGTTCTGCTGTAATCCTTGTAAACGTAGCTGCTACTAACTTTCCTTCTCTGTTAGGTACTTTTGGTACATTAACAGGCTTGAAAGCTGGTTACAGAGTGACTGGTTCAGCAATTACAGGTACAGCAGGCACAAATACATCAAATGTTCAAACAATCACAAGTGGTGTATTAGGTACTGAAGATGTAGTGGCAGGAGATTATATAGTAGGAGATGCTGGTTCAGTGGCTCTAAACAACACACTTGTTCGTAAAGTAATTTCAACATTAAGCCAAACTACATTCTTAACTACTACTGCAACTGCTATTACAGGTAGTAGCTTTAGCGTATTCAAGTGGAGAGCGTTACCTTTATAAGACCTGTTTTCTCTTTTTTTTCTTTCATATTTTCCCACATAGAGCCCCTCTTCGGAGGGGTTTTATTTTTTTTGTTATATATATAAATTGGATTATCTTTGTAATACTTATAACAGGTAAAATAAAATGGCAAAAATTGAATTTAAGATTTTAAGCAGGTATTCTTCTAATGTTTTAAAAGGTACTTCTTACAACTCTCGTGCAGGTGTTATTAACACACTATTAAAAGACGGGACAATCCTTAATCGTGCCCCAATGGCAATGGAAGAAGCAGATGGTGTTGTTTACAACCACACTTTAAGGATGCGTGAACCACACCCAGACCCTACAAAACAAGGTATGTTTATCTTTACGGAAACATTCAGCTACTTAACTGATGATGATGAAAGAAACATACAAGACAAGTACGACAAGCAAAAGAATGCATTAGTAAGAGCATTCCATGACTTTGTAAAGTTACATGACCACGTAATTGTGCGTGATAGAGATGGTAACGACACAAACAGAAATAACTTGCACCACGCTTTTGAATTGATTGATATTACGCAAAATATCCAAGTAGAAGCCGAGATGAACAAGAAGAAAATTGAAGGTGGCTCTCTATTAACGAAGATGTTTAATTCAGACATTAAATCATTCAGAGACTTCTGTTATGCATACGGATTGCCAGGTATTGATTTATTTGATGATTCAAAGCTATTTAACATGGCTATGATGAAGATGAACGACAACCCTGACTTCTTCTTCTCTATTTACAACAACAAGCAAAGGGATATTATTACATTAATACAGATTGCCCTTAACAAGAATATTGGTACACCTGAGCTACCTAAAACAGCACTTACGCAAAATGGAGAAACATTCTATTTAGATGGTGGTGATATTGTAGCAATAGGTATGCACGCATTGCAAGAGGCTTTAATGACAGACGTTTACAAGCGTAGAATACTTGAAACCCTTGTAGGTTTTAATGTAACGGTATCAAAGCCAATTGATTCTATTGAGGTAGAAACTATTGATTTCAAGCACTTAGAAAAGAAGGCAAGTCAAGTAGGCTTTAAAGGTACAGAAAACGAAGCTAAGTTACAGAAGCAAGTACGTGCAAAGTGCATAGGCTTGAGTTCAATAAAGAGCAAAGACAAGTATGACAATAAAATAGAAGAGCTAAAAGCCCTATTTAACACAGACGAGTTTATGCCTGTTGTACATTATGCAATGCAATACTTAAATGAATTTGTTGAGAGAAACTACAAGTTTGAAAAGGACAGCCAACGCATAGTGCTTGAGGATGACCCTTTAAATGTGACAAACGAATAATAACAAAAAGCCACCGTAAAAAGTGGCTTTTTTTATTTGTATTTAAAGTTGTATATTTGTGATATGTTCAAAACGCAGGCGCAAATAGACGAAATTGTAGTGGATGCTAAGGCTTACTTATACCAAAGCACACAAACAATAGCCGCTGAATTACAAATTCAAGCAGCGCAAGCCTATTATAATGACGTTATGAACGCAAACGCACTACCAAACTACTACATTAAAGCAATAGAGTTTATAGGGTCAAATTTAAGACAAAACAACCTATTCTCAGATGCTTTACAAGGTACTACGGAAAGTGTTAATACAATGGAAAGATATGTAGAGAATGGCTATGTAGAAACAGGATATATAAAGTCAAACCCATCATAAGATGCAAGAATTAAATTTAAGATTAGGACAAGCAGTAGCATTAACATACGCACAAACAGACGAGAACTTTAAGCGTTTAAAGACTGCAATAGATGCTTTAGAAGTAGCTGTAGCAGGTGCAGGCTTAGGAAGTGTAACAAGTGTAGGGTTAACTTTGCCTAATATATTTACGGTAACAAATAGCCCTGTAACAACAACAGGCAGTTTAACAGCTACGTTAGCTTCACAAAGTGCTAATAGATTATTTGCAAGTCCTGATGGCTCAGCAGGTACTCCTACATTTAGAAGTTTAGTTGCAGCGGATTTAGGTTCGATAACTGTGCCTATTGCAAATGGCGGTACAGGCTTGAATGTGCCTGCAACAGCAAACCAAGTTCTTGCAAGTGATGGAACAAACTACGAAGGAAGAACAATAGATGTAACTGTAGGGTCAGGGTTAACATTAACACAAGGTGCAGGTTCTATTTTATTTGGATTTAACCCCGCTGTTGTAAATATAACAGGTTTTGCAGGGGTATTAACAGTAGCTAAAGGAGGGACAGGCTTGTCATCTCCACCCGCAAATGGAACTTTGTTAATAGGTAATGGTACATCATATACTAATGCACTTTTAACAGCAGGCACAGGTATAGCTATTACAAATGGTGCAGGAACGATTCAAATTAGCACGTCAGGTGTTGTAACACAAGTAGGTGGTATGGGTGATTTTATCACTAAATTTTCATCACTTGCAACGGATACTATTATAAATAGCATAATGTATGATACAGGAGCTAGAATAGGTATAAACACGGCTATCCCTCAATATGAATTAGATGTATTCCCACTAACGGGTGGCGGAGCGGATAGCACTTTAAGAGTTAAAACAAACACAATAGGTTTTAGAGCTAATTTAAGACTAGAGGATGGTGGTAATACTACTACTTTTAGTAGTTTAGGTATTTTACAATCTAATGCCACAATAATTGTACAAAATAATCTAAGAATATTCCCAACTGGTAATGTTCAGGCTTCAAAAGGTTTTGCATTAAATGGATGGGCATATTGGAATGTAACTGGTAATTATACATTTGCCTCAAATGAATTATATGGTGTAGTACTAGGTACAGGCTCAGATGCTACAATGACTGTAAATTTGCCTACATCACCTATGGATGGGCAAGAGATTTGTATTTTAACTGAAGAAGATAAGTCAAATTTAACAATAGCATCAGGCGTAGGATTAAGAAATATATATGGCAAATCGGGTACACCAGGAGTTACAGTAACTTTTAGTATATCTTTAAATACACACGGTTCAGCCGTAATTTTTAAGTATGCGGCTGCGGGTAATGGTGGCATAGGTGCATGGTATTTAACAGGATTTTAATTTTATAAATATATGAAAAGTAAAGAACAAGAATTACAGGAATTAAAGGCAAAGGCTTATGATTGTATTGCACACTACGAAACAGCTATCAAGGTAGCAGAACAGTACAAAGAATCGTTGAATGAGATTAACACTCAAATTGTAGAGATACAAAAGGCATTGCAAGAAGAAGAATCACCAAATCTGGTTAAAGAAACTGAATAATGGACATAGAAGCAATAGTTAGTTATAATGTAGATGATTTATCAACACTTCGTGTGATAGATGCTTCTAGTTATGGCACGCCAAATCCCGAAGTAACAGACGTGAATGCAACACGATTTGTATTTTCGAGTGTAAATGCAAGAACAAACATACAAACTAATGTAACTTCGTTAAAGGCGAACTACGAGTATGAATTTGTGGGCACAGGCACAATAACTATTGACGGCAAGACATTCAATGCGGGAGATACGTTTATATTCCGTGTGGATGTAAGCGTTACTCCTCCTGCAACCATTCAGATAAACGAAACAGGTTATTATAGCCCCGTAACTGATTACGACCCTGCTACTGATTCTTATGAGCAGTTTGTTCCAAGTCAAACAGGAATACCTAATAACTTGTACTTCCCTGACAATATTTTTACATGCGAGTATGATGTGTACACTACTGAGTATGTAGAGAATCAGCTTTTCCCTGAAGGTACATACATTGTTACAGGAAGCACAGGAGGTGTAATAGACCATGCAGAAAACAACTATCAATACAATGTAGGAGAGGTGTTTATTGCCACAGAAACAAATAGCTTTACAGATGTTACAGGCGTTAACAAGGTTGTAAAATTATATGGTAGCACTACCTTTTACTTTATGACTTACAAGTATGCATACGAAGTGTACGAGAGTTACATCAATGCAATAGCAGAAGGTCAATGCGGAACAAGCTTACAATCAAACTTTGTGCAAGTACACGCATTATTACATTCAAACATTATTAACTTTGAAAAGGGTATTAGTGTAGACTTAACAGCTATGCAAAATACACTAGATATTATTAACACTAACTACTCTAACTTATATGTATAGCGGACAAGAAATAAAGGATAGATTTTTTACCTTTTGGGACACCCTACAATCAGGCACGTTCAGCAACACAAAGCTAAACTACATATTTGAGAAGGCACAAACACAATACCTTTACAATATAATGGATGGGTATGGCTTGAACTTAGCAGTAGAGAACGAAGCTACAACATACCTTATAAACTTCACGGCAGTGCCAACAAACAATGCCTTGGATGTATCAGATACGAGTATTGTAATGCCAAACTTTGAAAGGCTAATTGCAATGGCCTGTAAATTTATTAAAGGCGGTGTAACATATTACGAGTACTCAAGAGAACTAAAAGACGAAGAGAAGGTAAGTCCATTAAAGGGCAACATCCGCTACCCTAAGTACGATTATACAAATACAACCATTAGGATATACCCTACAACAGAAACGTGTTTAGAAACAAAAGGATTGTATTTTAGAGAAGTGTTTACAATAGACGTAGCAAGCACAACACAGAACTTGCCATTTACGGATAAGAATGTTCAAGGCATTATTAACAACGCATTAAACCTTGCAGCACAGATTACAAGGGAAGATGGGTACTACAATATGACTGAAAACGAACTACGTCAAAACGAAGTATAATTCTTTTCTTGGCTAATCTCACATTCAAAGTGTGAAGATTCATTACATCCTAATGCTAACATATAAAGTACAACATCAGGTCTGATTAATATGCCTGTAACAATTCTTGGGTTTTGTTCTGGGTCTGTTTTAAGATAAACAAAGTCCCCGCATTTGTATGTGAATTTCATGATAAGTCATTAATCATTTTTGTGGCTAATTTATTTAAACCCATTTTTTGTGCAAGGGTTGCAACATCAAGCGCAACTTTGTCGTTTACACTATCATCAAAATCTTCCTGCAACTTTTCTTCTGCATACTCGCACAATAGTTCTATGTTGTAATTACAACTTGCTGTTTCTAAAATAGCGGCCTTTACGACTTTTAAGATAGCTGCTTCCATGTTCTCATGGTCATTACCAATAACCCTATCTACGCAGTACAATTCTTGCTTAATGCTTGCAGAGGCTTGTGAAATGATGTCGTTCAAACTTTTCATAAAATAAATTTGTAATTATGAAAACAAATGTAATACGAATGATTCCATAAAAACAAGAAAAATGTATAATTTAAAATCGTTCTAAATAGTTATATTTGTACTAAATAATAGAATAATGATAACATCTTACATTATAGATGAACTTATACGAAGCGTAAACGCAGCCACCAATACCTCTAATGGTAAGTGGGATAGCGAGTACGTAGAGGCTTTGCTCCCACAATTAAGGGCAGAAGCTATCATACTTTCGTATAATGGTAGCAGAACGCAAGCTGCCAACAAAACGATTAGCGGACAATGGTTACAGACACTTGAATTTACGATTGTTCAAAGTGAGCAAAATAAAGATGCTGAGTACCTTGTAATAGATGTACCAAGCACAGTAAGGATAAACGATAAGACTGATGGGCTTGTATATGTTGGTAATGCTGAGGAGGCAATAACCTTTAAAAGAGCGTTTACAAAAACAGAAGTAGCTTATTTAAAGCAACGTGGATTTTTAAGAGGCAAAGAAATTGTTTACATATACACAGGAGATAAGCTAGAAATATACGGCAACAAGATATTGAAAGGCTTTCAGATTCAAGGGATATTTACGAACCCAACAGAGATAGCAGGATTCAATTGGTATAACAGCGAGTATCCAGTAGATGAATCAACTATTGCAATAATGAAAGATTTGTTTATACAAAGAGCAAGAATGGAAATGGGATTAGCACAAGATACTGTTGCAGATGGTGCTGATACATTAAGCGTTAACCCTATTAAGGCAAATACTAAATGATAGACTCAGGCATAGGAAGTTTTGAAACAACCACATTGGATGCAATCTTAGCAGGTACTAAGATGCGTTTAAGGTTGCGTGATACAACAAGCGAGGACTTGTTACTAAAAGATTTAATTGTAGAGGGCTTAAAGAAAAGCCGTGTACCTTCTTTATTCATAAGAAAGGAAACGTATATTGAAATAGACAACTTGGTATCATTACTACCATGTGACTTTGTAAAGTTCGATAAGATTAACCCAATACGATTAATTGACAATAACAACCAAGGCAATTGGATTATTCCGCAATTTATTGACAATACATTTTTCAGTTACGACCCTGATGTAACAACATACGGGCCATTCGTAAGATACGGAACAGTAACACAAGTAGGGAAGTACTTATATTTCTCAAGCGATATATCATCATTGAGGGCATTAATAAGCTACTTAGGAACGAATGTAGACCAAGATGGAGAAATCGTTATCCCTGAATTAATGGATAGCGTATTGGTAGCTTATGCGTGTTGGAAGTATGGTCAGGTATACCCTGAGAGAATGCCAGCAGACATAAGAAGTGCATGGGAGATGGAATATAAATTAAATAAGAAAGCAGTTAAAGGTATTCAGAACTTACCAAGCAGCCTTGAAACAAGGTTAAACACTTGGAGGATGAACGCAATAATTTAAGGATATGCAGGATAATCAAAACTTTGTATTTAGAGGACTAGATAGCGACAATGATTTACGTTCAGTTAAGTCAGAAAGATATATTGATGGTAACGACATAGAGCATTTTGTTGATGAAACAAATACGTTAGGTGGTATACGCAGGATGAAAGGTACAAAGTTAGGTTACACTATTCCTAATGTTGTACCATTATATAGCTGGTACAGAATACCATTCATAACAACAGGCAACACTGATTATCGAGTAACTGTAACAGGAAATGCGTATTCTGTATTTTCAATTTTAAATGTTGCACCAGATGCTAGTGGATTAGTTTCTTTAGGGGCTTCTATTAAAAGTTCGTTATTGTTAATTCCAAATATTGGGCCATCAGCTGCAAATGTAGATGTTTTAACAGGAGCGATATATCAAACAGCAGCACTCGCAAATGGAGCGTTTAGGTTAGATATAAATAAATATGAAACCTATAATATTACTATTGAAACAAAGCCAACAGGTACAGCGGAGTGGGTTGCACAACCAGTCATTGTTTTGCAAGAACCAATAAGCTACACAGCTGAGATGCAGCCATTATCAACTGCATTGGTTGGTGACAAGCAATTTGTATTGAGCAAAGCTATTGGCCAAAGCTATTGCGAGATAGGCTGTGCAGTAAGAGATATAAGCGAAAATTGGACATATACAAAATTACTAGGTAGCACAAAATTAAACTTACCTACTGATGAAGTGATTGATATGCGTGCTGAGGTATTAGGCAATGATACTATAGGCGTGTATTGGGTAGACAATACCAACAAACCAAAAGTATTTTATTGCAATAATAATTTAACTATTCCCGTATTTAGATATTATTGGGGATATGTTGGCGGTAATTTAGGAGTTTATTTTAATAAGTTTGGTACGTATAACCTTAACAACGTAGACATACAGACCAACTTACAGATATTTAACAACAAAGCACTTGTAGTCGTTCAAAGACAGATAGCTACAGGTGGCTCGCTAAAGAGCGGAGGTAAAAGATACTACGTAAGGTTTGGCGTAAACGGCACAGAGAACACAACACCATTCAACGATATAGGCGAGTATACTATTGTTTACAAGGCAGACAATCAAGCACCAAGAAATGCCGTTAAAATAAAAGGTGACAATACTCCTGAGACAACTACCAAACAAATAGTATTAAAGGTAACTAACTGCATGGCAGATGTGTTTAACTTTTTAGAATTAGTTTGTGTAGAGTATGAGGGAGGCGGAACAAGTGCAATACTTGTAGACAGATACGACATTACAGCTGAGACAACAGAAATAGTACATAGTGGTAACGAGTTAGGCTCAACACCATTTGACCCTGCTGCAATCGTCAATGTTAAGCCTGTAATATTAACGGGCAAAACAAATGAAATTAAAAAGAATAGATACAATATAGCTAACGTAGAGATAGACGGAGACGTTGATGCTTACGCACAAATTGCAAGTAACATTACAATATCAAGTGGCAGAAAAGTTATATCAAGGGTAGGAGAACTTCATACAGGTTCAGGTTCAGGCCAAGCGTTCCAAGTTTCAAATTATAAAGTAACACCAAAAACAGGAGGCAGCGACCCATTATCAGCAAGTTCTACTTTCTTCTCAACGTTGCCTTACACGATAAATAACAATCCTTTTGGTGCTTTTAATTCGGGTATTTATACAGCAGATATAAGCACAGCTGGTGTTAATAGTATCAATTTTAACTTTTCAATAAATTCAAGCTCTGAAACATCTGAAAGCTTATTTGGGGTTGGTGGCTCTGTAGACTTTGCAAGTGTAAGTGTTTATCATTTGAATCCCGATAATACTCTTAAAGCCGTATTATGGACTGAAGAGTTTAGGCCTAAAACAGAAAGTACCCCAAATCCAACTAGCCCATTATTTTCAACAATAACAAGGCAGCAGCTAAGTGCTACTAAAAACCTGGATTTAAAAGTAAACATGATTGCAGGAGAAAAGGTGCGTGCTGATTGGTTTGTACAAGGTAGAACACAATGGGATATACAATCTAATGGTTTCTCATCTGTAACAGGAAATGTTGATAGCTTTAACTTTGGCAAGCAACTAGCAGAAAACGAATACCAAAAGGCAGAGAACGTAGCTAACGATATGGGGTATATGCTTTACGAAGAGTACCCATTCTATATTAAGTTTCACAAGAAAAGCGGTTACACAACATCCCCTTATTTTATAGGCACACACACTATCTTGCCAGTTGATTTTGCTCCTGGGCAAGTTTACGACCCTGCTTATGGTATAGACGTAGAACTAACAAGAGCTGATGGAAACCCATGGGTCTATCATCCTATATTTACTAATATAAATGTTACAAGCATAAGGGATGAAATCGTAGGATTTAGTTTTTGGCGAGGTGATATAACTAACCCAAAAGTAATTGCTTGTGGTGTTAACTTAATGGCAAACGAAATAGCAGCCGAAGGTTATTATGCAGGTTTTTATGCTTCTAATCCAACAGGCACTTTATATGGTACTGCATTTGCTGCTCCAAACAATCCTAATAGGCGTTACTCAGGATTTATCGCACCCGATAATATTGTAAATGATGGGGAGTTGGTTAAATTCCAAACAGGTGATAGAATGTATATGGCAGGGCAACCAACAATATTTGCTGTATCAGCTAATAACAATATTTCATCATCAAAGGGACAAAGACAAGGTAGTTTTGTTGAGTTTACAGGGTATTGCCCTCAAGCTAACAGAAATTCAATGCCTTTGAACTATGCAGGAAGTGCATTAAATGGGCCTGCAAGACTCGAAGATGCTGTGTTTACCCCATTCAGAGAAACAAGTGACAGATTTATTTATAATACGCTTTCAGGTGCTGCAAACCCTACTAAGTTAGTGTTAAATAGGCCTGATACATTCAGACCTTCTATGGACACGGCAGCTTTAGGAGTGTCATTTCTTGCCCCACAAGCTACTGTTACTGCAAGGCTAGGCCAAGATTATGGTGTTTATTTAGGATACTATTATAGAGAAAGCAATACCTTAGATACAGACAACATTAACGTAGTCGACACGAACTCGTACTATAACTTAACTGATGTTGATGGGGGCATAATTAATAACATATCCGTATTTGGTGGAGACACTTACGTACAAAAAAACTATTTAAGATTATTGTATTCGGCAGCAGCACCAGGCACAACAAACGTAACAACTGCTACTAAGTACGAAAGTTTTATTTCTTTCTACAGTCAGAACAGATACAACACACAAATGCGTAGAACTGCTGAGGAAGGATGCGTGCTGTTCCCAGCTGATGCAGAAAGTATCACACAATACTTAGATGATGACAACGAAGAGTTTTATTTAATTGACGATGGTTACAACCAACAAACAAATAGTTTAACACGCAGTAAGCCTTACACGGACAAGTTAAGGGTGCAAACCAAGTTCCCAACAAGGATATACTACACGGCACAGAGGCCAACAGGCAGTAGCTATGATAGTTTTAGGGATATTGCACCACTAGACTTTAAAGATTTAGATGGCAAGAACGGGCAAATAAGTGCATTGTACGACATCAACGATACAATGATATCTATTCAAAAGTTTGCAATATCTGTGTTACCATACCAAACAGACGTATTGTTAAGGTCAGATTCAGGAGCAGAGATATATGTAGGTAATGGTGGGGTGTATGCCCAACGAGAAAGTATTGTCGGTACTTATGGCTCAAACATACAGACTAATACCTTTAGAGGTTTTAATAGGAATGGTAATGCGAGCTTGTATTGGTTCAGCGAGGTGACAAAGAAAGTATTTAGGTATGGTAGGGATGGTATACAATGCCTGTCAGACAATGCCTTTATGCGTAACTTCTTTTTAACACGCACAAAACTTGTTGACACTGAGTTTGATATAGTAATGGGCTTTGATACTAAGAGGGATAACTTATTTATGACATCATATAAGTATAAGTTAGGTGTGCCTGCTTGGGTTGATAATTCTGAATATACTATTAACACCATAGTTACATCTGGAACTAATGGATTTTATGGTTTCCCTTTGTTTTACAGGGCTATAAGTTTTGTGCCTGCTGGAAATACTCCTGCAACAAGTCCTACATATTGGGAACAGATACCATTATCAGATGGTAACTACTACTCAATATTTACGATACTATTTAACGAGAAGCTAAATACATTTACAAGCCTTTGCGGTGCGTTGCCAAGGAGATACTTCCAATACAACAATGAATTGCTAGTACCTAATGTAAAGAGCCCATGGGGTAAAGTATACGAGCTAAACAATGGTACAGACACTTACTTTGATGGGTTAGGAATTGACTTCTACGTACAACCTGTTGTAAACAAAATACAGAATACAACAAAAAGATTTTTAAGCATAGGTCTTAACACGGGAGAAGACCAAGTAAACTTCCCTACTGTAGACTTTGCAACAAAAACGCAGGAGAGTACATCATTAGTCTTCGAGCAAAAGAATGGTAACATATTCACAGCAGTAGAACCAACACTAACAGGTGAGCAAATAACAGGCGAGTACATGACATTTAAAATAGTTTCCGCAAACGATATTACGATACTAGATGCAGTAGCTAAAATGTATTACAGACCACGTATGCCAAGGTAAAATTTATTAATTAGAATTAATCTAAATAACTTATATTTGTAGAAATAAGATATTATGCAAAATTTCAATTTAGAACAACAAATAAGGCTGTTAATTAAAACCCTACAAATGGGGTTAGGGTACGAGCAAATACCTTTAGAAATAACAGATACAGCAACATATACAGCTCCTTCTGGTAGCTTTTTCTATGCTGTTAAGGCAATGAATGGAGATGCTGTAATAACAGAAGCATTAGATATTAATGGTAACACTGTTCTTATAGGCTTTACTGTAAAAGATGGTGACGAATTAAAGTTTCCATTGTCTGAAATAACATTAACAAGCGGTGACGCAATTGTTTACAAAGGTGTTAA
>Ga0209229_10000522_pt1 | contig 15598 bp, 31 predicted proteins | sample SanBayMetagenome_FD_187466 | JGI IMG/M metagenome (GOLD analysis project Ga0209229, IMG submission 187466) | Freshwater and sediment microbial communities from dead zone in Sandusky Bay, Ohio, USA (SPAdes) (version 2) | ecosystem: Environmental > Aquatic > Freshwater > Lentic > Sediment... | reverse complement strand
GGTGCTGCGTAGATATCCACAGGATTTCCACAGCCCCTCCCCCTCCTAACCGTTAGGTCTTCGCTTTTTGTACTCCTTTTCCGCTGTTTTCGGGGTGCCGCGGCCTCCCGACCTGTGGAAAGTTTTCCACAGGCACTAGTACTACCTCCGTTTCCGCTCGGATCGGGTCTTCGTCGCGTGGCACGGCAGGCACAGCGCCTGCAAGTTCCCCACCTCCAGCCGCGCACCACCCGCGCGCAGCGGCACGATGTGATCCACCATGCGCGACGGTGCAACTCCGCAATGCTCGCACAGCGGACGCTCGCGCCGGATCATGCGAGACAGCCGCTCCCAGGTGGAGTCGTAGCCTCTGGCTGTCGAGTCGGGCCGGTTGTCGGGCGGCCGTTGCTGGCCGCGCCTGGCGGCGATCAGCGCAGGACACGCGCCGGAGTGGGCGCGGTTGCAGCGCGCGCACCAGCGGGGTGGGGAGGTGGGCATGGTTGTATTTTACGCCGCCGTCGTCACGGCGCGGGAGTTGCGGCGGAAGTGTCCGGAGCACTTGGAACGCATGGAACGCTAGTGGAACGCAAGAATTTTGCCTAGCGTGACGTCCTAAGCTATTGATTCTATATATATATATTCTTCTTGGAACGCATGGAACGCATAAAATACAAAAGAAGAACAAATACCTTAATGGGTAAATAGCTAATAGGGTTTTGAGCGTTCCATGCGTTCCAGCGTTCCATGCCGCAACGCGAAAAGCCCCGCCGAAGCGGGGCCAGCGCGAACGATGGGGTGACGCTACAGCAGTCGTAACCCTATGGCAGCCCGTGACTTACGACCGGCAATGTGAACCGGCGAAGCCGTAATCTCCACCCCGGCAGACCGCAGCAGCGCCGCAAACCACTGGGGCGTTACGTTCTTTCCGTACCACCGGGCGAACCGGTCGCGCATCTCCGGCAGGGGTGCTCGGCTGTCCGGGTCTGCCTCGCACGCCTCGGTCATCCACTCCACCGCCGGATTCTGGCTCGCCCGGTATTCCTCGACCTCCACCCGGCCCACGCTGGTGAACGTCCCGCCGTTGAGGTACAGCCGCTGCGCCCCGTACAGCGCCCAGTGGAGGATGCCGTTGATCTCGCCGCGCAGCTTGTCCCAGATGGACCGGTCCTGCTGCGCCAGCGGAATGACGTGGTTGAACGAAACCAGTAGCAGCCGGTTGAACGTGCCCCTTGAGCGGTCGTTGATGGTCGGCAGCACGTTCGTCACGATCACGTGCTTGGCGATTGGGACGTCTAGAACGGGCGGCAGGAACTTCTCGTCGAACAAAATCGGCTCCTCGGTCGATACGAGCGTCTTGAAGCCGCCGTCGGCGATCATGGCGTCGCTGGTAAGCTCGGTGAGCAGGTTGACCAGCTTGCCCCGCAGAGGCGCCCGCTTGCGCGGGTCGTCCATGGACTCGACGCCAACGGCGCAGCAGTTCTGCTGGCCGGCCAGGACGCGCAGCAGGTATGGAATGGTGGACTTCCCGCAGTCGGACTCGCCCTTGCACAGGAGCGCCTTTTTGTAGGTGGCGTGCGGCATGAGACAGTAGCCGAAGAACTCCTGTAGCGCGTCCTGCTTGGCGTCCTGGTCCGGGTCGCCGCCGAAGTAGGTATCCATGCACTCCTGCCAGACCGGGCAAGTGCTCGACGAGTCGTATTCGTGCGGAACGCACGACTGAAGGTAGTCGGTTCTGCGGTGCGACCGCAGCGCCATTGAGCGAACGTCGATTACCCCGTTGAGGAGGGGGATCTCGTACTTCTCGAGGTTGCGCCAGCGCACGTCGTCGTTCCGCGATTCATCCACGATCCGATTGGCGATCTCAGATCGGCGCTTCATATTGGAGTGCTTAGGCTCGGCCCGCAGCGCAAGGTGTTTCAGTGTCCCAGTGTCGATCTGTGCCCAGTGCGTTCCACTGTACTGGTAAAGCACGCCGTTGTGGTTGAGGAATGCGTGCTGCTGCATGATCCGATCGGCGTGGGCGTTGGGGCTCAGTTTGGCGGGCACCTCGACTTCGCTCGATTCGTATTCAGCCTCGACCACCTCGGTAGTCTGAGATTGCAGGGTTGCGTACTCCGGCGACATCCCCGGCGCGTACCGCTTGCAGACGTCGGCAACCAGCTTGACCATGTTCCGCTCAGGCGGAACGATCTCGCACCGCTTGGACAGCGCCACAACGGCTGGAAGCATCTCCTCCTCAGTCATGCCGTATTTCGACCGCATGGAGCAGGCGTACTTGAATAGCGTTGTGTGCTGCACTCCGTGCGGAATGATATTGGGGGCGGGGCCGAGTCGCTGCGATCCGGTCGGCATGAGCCGGTCCAGAAGCCATTGCGGGGCCTCAGTCGGGTGTCCGATCGGGAACTCGTCCACGCAGTCCCAGGCGTATTCCTGCCGGGTTTCCGGGTGGATCGACGGCGCGGCCACGATGTAGCCACCGGCTCCGCGGATGTCGATGTGGGGACCGATCTTCGAGGTGGAATTGGTCACCGGGAAATCAGGCGAGCGAAACAGGAAATGCCTGCCGTTTGTGCCGGTGATGGCGGTGATGGTTTCCGGCAGGCTGACCGATTCGAGCCACTCGGCGGCGTCTTGGTGCTTCGAGTCGACGTCGAGAACGAACCACAGCACACCGGTGCGGAGACCGATGTTGTAGTCCGGGTTTTCGGTCCACCAGGCGCGAATGGTTCGCTCGTCGGTGGTGGCGTCGTTGCAGCCGTGTTTAGTGGCCGGGACCTTTGACAGCGGCTTGAGCGGATGAACCGGCCAGCCCCGGCGGACGTAGTGGAGGGCGGCGTCGATGAGTTTAGACATTCGATGATTTCCTGCGGAGAATGCTCCGATTGGCTAGGCGGGACACTACCCTGAGGCTGGCAAATTGCGAATGATAATCCGCCCAATCCTGCTCAAGCCAAGTCTCCTGAAAGACGGATCGCTGCTGGTATCCCGCGCTGTGCCTGACCTCGATGATCTCAAAGTCCATGCGGACTACCTTCAGCCAGTTCTCGACCAGAACGGCAAATGTATTCGGCGGCGCGTGGTCAACGTCTGAATTACCCATGGTCATTGGCTCGTCGGTGATCGGGCAGTTTGCCAGCTTGCACTTCCGCCAAAACTCATTGCGAAAGTATACAATCTGAGGTTCAACGATTGACCGGCAAATGCTCATCACTTGCGAACGCTGCGACTTCGGGGACAGGCAGCTTCTCCAGGAAAAGTCGCGAATGGACCCATCGACTCGCACAGCCAAGAACCTCAAAAATCCTTTCTCGATCTCCTGGACCTTGACGTGCTTGAGCCCGCAGTCAATCACTTCCTTCCGCTGCGGATGTAGTTCAAGCATGGCCTCAACAAATTCGGCGTCGGCCCCCGCAATGAACGGCTGACCTTTCCATCGAGCCAAGATCTCCCGGACGAATGACTCGGCGCTGGCCTTCGTGGGGAATGTTTTGTCGCCGATGGTCATCACGCCACCTCTCCCCGCAGCCGTTGATCGATCAGCCACTGCGCCCAAGCGCAGCCGTACAACCCCAGCAGAACCTCATTTTTCTCATTCCACTCCTCCCGCCACCCGCTCTCCGGCCTCATCTTGAAAATCCCCTCGTACTTCACAAACGCATACCCCTTCGAGAACGGACTCCCGTCCTTCTTCGTCCCCGTGTGCTGCTCATGCAACAGCCGGAAATACTTCGCCTTCCGCTGCGCTTCGGTGTACTCTCGCACGCGCTGCTCAGTCACCTCCTCAAGCACGCCGTTGTAGACCTTCAGCTGCTTCTGCTTCGCCCGCGCCGCAAACCGATACCCGCACGCGCACACATCGGCCTGCAACTCCGCCACCTCGCCGCAGTCCGGGCACACCTTAAACGTCTCGGCATAACTGACCTGCTTGCCCCGCCGGCGTTGCGCGTCCTCCGTCAGCTGCCAGTTCTGGTCGCGCCGCACGAGGCCGTGCTCCATGGTGCAGTTGCCGTGGTCGAGGATCAGGCAGTCGGTTTTACCCGGCGCCGTCCGCAGCCCGCGCCCCGCCATCTGGAGGTATAGGCCCTTGGACTTCGTAGGACGCGCCAGGACGACGCAGGACACGACGGGGACGTCTACCCCCTCGGTCAGCACCATCGCGTTGCTGACGACCGTCAGACGGCCATCCGCGAGGCGTTTCAGAATCGCCTCGCGCTCCTGCTTCGGCGTCTCTCCGTCGAGATGCCCTGCGGCAACGCCCGCGTGCAGGAACGCCTCAACGATGGTGCGCGAGTGCTTCACGCCCGCCGCGAACACCATCGTCGGTCGGCCATCCGCCAGCCGCCGCCACTCGCTCACCACATCACCAATCAGATGCGGCTTGTTCATGGCGTCATTCAGCTGCGTGGGGTCGTAGTCGGAGCCGCGCACCTCGACGCCGGCCAGATCCACCCGCTTGCCGGCGAAGGCCCGGTCGGGCACCAGATACCCATCGCGCATGAGTTCGCCGATGGTCGGGCACTGGACCATAGCGTCGAACATGGAAGCAAGGCCTTTGCCGTCGCCGCGGATGGGCGTGGCGGTCAGCCCGATCACGCGCGGCTTGCCTGCGTTTTCGATGACCGTCTGATACGAGTTGGCCGTTGCTCGGTGCGCCTCGTCGATGATGATCAGCGAAGGCCGGATGTCCACGTCGCGGTTCACCAGCGTCTGGACCGACGCCACCTGGACCCGTTCGTGCGGCCTGTCGCGCCAGTGCTGGGCCATGATGACGCCATGGCCGATGCCGAACTGGTCGAGGCGTGTCGACGCTTGCGCTATGAGCTCCGCACGGTGAGCCAAAAACCACACGCGCCCGCCGCGCTCGACGGCTCGGCGGATGATGTCGGCGGCGATGGTCGTCTTGCCCGCGCCGGTAGGGGCCACGATCAGTACGCGGTGATGAACGCGGAGGGCGTCACGGGCCTCGAGGATGGCCTGGGATTGGTAGGGGCGGAGCTGCTGGATCACTCAAACCCCTCCCCGTAATACCACGCCTCAAACGCCAGCCCCGAATCCGCCCAGCAGCACAGGATCCCTTGGTGCTTGCGCTTCGCCATGTATTCCCGCTGCTTTGGGTCCGGCTTCTTCCCCGGTGCCTTGGCCTCGACTTCCAAATACTGCACCACGCGGCCGCCGGTAGGCCGCATCGCCGACCAGTCGCACATCCCCGGCTCGCCAAGTCGGATCGGATGACCGGCCTGCGTGCGGAAGATCCCGCTGTGCTGGCGGCGTACGATCCAGTTATTCCGCACCAAGAACCGTAGGATGTCGGCTTCGACGTCGTTTTCGGTGGGTTTGCTCATTTCGGTGTCCCGTAGGCGGTGATGGTGATTGCGGCGTAATCCAACCTGGAAGCGTAGACCCTCCAGTGGTAACGATCCACGTCGCTGCAAATCGTAGCCAGCTTCGACCGGATCAGGTTTGAAATCGCTTGGCTAGGAAAGTTGATTTCATCAACGACCACGTCAACGAGGTCGCTTTCGTAGATCAGAAACTGATGCTTCACCAGTTCAGTAGGGTTATCGGGGAGAGAGGTGCCCGAAAAAGGGATTGGGAACGGCACGTTATGGTAGAACCCCGCGCCGGCTGAGATGGTATACAGCGGGGATGGGATTTCGGCGGCGGCCTCAGATTGAGACAGCGGCACAACGTCTGGGTCGGAAGCATGGGACGGGGAGGGGTTTTTGGATGGGACGTTGAACACCCACACTCTACTGCCCTGGGTTAGGGGATTGTTTTCAGACATTGTTTTTCTCCGCTTCGTTGCTCTTGCGCGAGATCTCTTCCTTATACTTTTCAGCAGTTTCGTCATCCCTGCGATAGATCTCTTCCATATACTTTTCAGCAGCCTCTCGCTGTTTCTCCTCGTTTTCGATCTCGGCAAAGAGGGCAGCGGCCATAGCCCTATCTGCCATATCCCTCTGCCACGCATCAGGACCGAATACAGACGTTGACTGCGCCAAGGCACTCGTCTGCAACGCCCGTGCGATCAGCAGTAAAATCTTCTTCGTATCGTTATCCATTATTCTTCTCCTCTTTCTTGATCAGTTTTCGGTATCCATATCAGGTCTACTTTTACGGAGTAGTATCCGTTGGACTCTCCGTACCAGGAGATGACGACTGGGCCTTTAGCGGTTTGGAGGCGATAGAAGGTCCATTGCCCTATCCCGTAATCTATTTCTTCTGCCCTACATGCATTTATTTCGCAGTATGCATTGAGGATGGGTGTTCCGACGAGATCGTTGATGTCGCCGTCTATTTGTTTGATTTGTACGGCTTCGCAGCAAGTTTGTTGATGGCGCATGGACAGTGTGCCGTCTTCTGTTGTGAAGATAATGCAGTCGTCTATCTCGTCACCACGCCGGAGGGGTTTTGTTGCGAGGTTGGTGTTGTTCCCTATGACATTCACCTGGGTGCAGGTGCGCCCGATTAGGTGGCTGATCTCTACATAGGTGTTCATTCTTGGTCCTCTATTCATGTTCATCCTCCTCTCTTCGCCGTCCTCCTACTCAACCACTCCGCCCATTCCCGCTCCCGCGCCTCCCGCTCATCCGCATCCGCCGCCCGGATCCGCGTCACCGGCCGCGTCGGCTGGATCGGCTCGGGCTTGGCGAACACCTCCGGCCCGACGACCGGCTCGACCACCCCACGCCCCGGCAAGGCCGTCTCCCAGCGGCGCGGCACCTGCTTCTCGGTCGCCTTCGCCGCCGTCGACATCTTCGCCCGGCTGCTCGCCTTGACCTTAGCCTCCTGCCGCTGGTCGTAGCAAACGCGGCAGAACTTCCCGTGCGGCGTGGCCTTCGGCTGCCCGCACCCCGGCGTCTCGCACGTTGTAGACCTCGGCTGCACTCCCGCCTTCCGCCGTCGCTCGGCCTCGTAGTTCCTCAAGCACTGGCGGCACATCACCCCGTAAGGCAGGCGCGGCTCGTCGCAGAGGCGGCACTTGCTGGTATCAACCACCTTCACCGGCGCGTCCGGGTCCATTCCCCGGCTGCGCCTCACCTGCTTCCTGGCGTAGACCCGGTAATGCTCCTCGCACCGGGCGATGAACACGCCGGGCTTGCGCGGAGCCCCGCACTCCCGGCAGACCGTCGAAGGCTGGCGTGGCTGGCGCGGGCGGCCTTTCCGGCGGCGCTGGTTGTAGTGCTGGCGGCACAGCGGCGCGTTCGAATACGACACCGCTGGCTGGTCGCAGTGGCGGCAGGTCCGGGTCACGGCTTCCCCTCCCGCAACTCATCCATCACCTTCGTCGCCCCATCCAAATCCCCCGCCGCCGCCAAGGCCTCGGCGTAGCCGGCAAAGTACGCGGCGCGGGCCACTAGCAGCTTGTCAGGCGTGATAAATCTAGCGATAATCAACCACTTCTCATTTACTGTCATGTCTTTCTCCTTGCCGTCACAAAAATACTGTCCCAGAGAACGACTGCGTGTAATTCCCACCCATGCTCGGCCCAGTCGGTGACGTGAGCCCGAAAAGCCGCGTAGACCATGTCGTGAAGCGAGTCCGGGTCGTTGATGGCGTCGCAGATCAATTCGAGCGCCTTCCAGGCGTCAATCGGAACGGTAATCGTGTGCTCACTCATACGCCACCCCTCCCCGGCGGTTCCATGCGGCGATGGCGTCTGGCATAACGTACTTCCTGGCCGTGATCAGGGCGCACTCATCGCACTGGACTCGGTACCACGTCATGCCCTTATGCTGCTCCCGCATGACCAGCGCCCTCGCCCCGCACATCGGACACGGCAGCAGCCCGTTGGCGTCGGGGATAAGGGCGCGGAAGTGGGCGGCGCATTCGGCGGCGATCTCGGCATCGCGTTTGCTCATGTTGTAGCTGTACGGGTGCTCTGCCATGTCTTCCATGCGGCGTGCTTTCTCGGCGGCCGTCATGCCTTCACCGCCTTCCACGCAGCGAGAGCCTCGTCCCGCGATGCGCACGCTGGCGAATCCGTGCAGACGCAATACGCCCAGTATTTTGCGGGCCATGCCCCTGCCAGGCTATGCACACTGCCAACGTCTACTTGCCTTTCGCAATCCAGGCAAAACACGCCCAGCCCCTGCATTTCGATGTATCCGGCGCTGGCCGTCATGCCTTCACCGCCTTCCGCCATTCCTCCGGCGGCGCGATCTTCAGGTACGCCGCAGGCCACGCCCAGTCGGCCACGTTGCGGTAGACGAGGTCGATGATCTCGGCCTTGACCGTGGGCGAGGCGAGGGCGGCTTCGATGTGGAGTTGGGGGAGGGTCATCCCGCCACCTCCCCCCGCCGCGCCGCAGGCATACCCGCACTGGCCTCCATTTTCCTCACCTTCTCCACCGCATCCACCCACAACCCTGCCTCCACCTCCGCCGCCCGAATGCGCTCATGCACGTCATGCGGCGTCGATGCACCGCGCACCGACGCCAACGCCGCCAGTGTGGCCGTGCGCCGCGTTTGTACTAATGCCCGCTGCTGCTCCAAGGTCAGCGGCGGTTTCGTTTTCCTCATCTCTTCCTCCAGTAAAAATTCCTCTGCGAACCAGTCATGCAGGCCTAGGCGCGCGCCGGGGTCCGCGAATTGTTCCGCGCAGCGCAGTTGCTGAGCGCGAGCGTGTCTCAAAAGGTGTTCTTGATCCATATGCCGACGATAGCCCCCACGATGACCACCCAACACCAGCACCCGAACGCAACGGCCCGAATCACCAAGGCATTCTCAGCCATCATTACGTGCCGCCCCAAAAGCAGGAGAACAGCCCCTTCACAAGCGAAGTGCAATACCATCAGCGCCGTCTTCATGCGTCCTCCCCGCGCCGGATGACATACGCCGTCGGCAGTTCACAGGCGCGTCGCCAAAACGCCAAATAGCACCCAATGCCTTTGTGGTGGCGGTTGTCGAAAACCGATTCGAATAAGATCCAATCATCAACGCGGCGCGTCACTGTCCGAGTCCACCCCTGCCTAAGTACAATCACATCCCCCGGCTGGGGGTCCACCAGCGGATTCCTATTGCTCTGCATGGATCACCTCCTCGGCCCAATCAATCCAGGCCCGCAGCGTACAGGTCGCCAGCCGGCCAGTCATCGGGCAACGATATGTCACCGTGTCATGCCCCCGGTCCACCACCGTCCGCTCTGCCTTCCCGTTGCGCGCAACGTCTCCCGGTCGCGGGTTCCACCGGGCTTGATCGGGCGGCCTCATTGGGCCTCCGGGGCGGGCGGGAGCGGGAGGGCGTGGGTGGGGATGCCAAAAAACGGCTCGCGCATTGTGCCACTCTTGTTCCATTGCTCGCATTCGAATCGGCACTTCATCCACTGCTCCATTCCCGGATCCCACACCAGCCACCAGTTCCCGTCCTTGTGCTTTTCGCCAATCACCTCCGGCGTCGTCCGTGCCCGCAACTCCCGTAGCTCCGCGATGAGGGCGGGGAGGGCGTTGTAAGACACGACAAGGCGTTTGGCATCAGCCTCGCCAATGTAACCCGTGAGGTCGAAACCACCTCGTTCTGGGCCATCGTAAAAACCGCGCCCAGCTAACACGCCCCAGTACGTTGCGTCTTCAACCATATTGGCCCCGCCGTTAGGCAGCAGTCGCGCCTCCCCCGGCGTAGCCTTTGCCAGCGCCGCTTCCAGCGCGTCTAAATCAACTTTTTCCATAACTGTTCTCCTCATCTTCCAAATACTCCTCTCTCATTCGTCTCTGTTCCCGCTGCTCCCGCGCCAGATCGTCGCGGTCGTCGGCGGCTTGGCGGTCGCTCACGGCCTTCCCTCCTGCTCGTCCCCCCACGCGACGGCAGCGGCCTGGGCGGCTTGGAGGGAGTCGGCGTCACTTCCATAACAGAAATTGCCAGCCTCCACCGACCAATTCCACCAACCCCGGTTCTTGTCAATTTCCAAAAGCCAGCCGCGATATAGCGCCATGTGTCGGGTAGCTGAACCGGCAACTTTCACCCACTGCACTTTGCCCCGCTCCCGCCACATCGCCGCGCATTCGAAGAGGAGGGCGGCGTCGGAACCAATGCACACGTTCGCCATCTCCTCCAGCCGCTGCGCCTTCTGGGCGTTAGTCAGCGACATGGAGCACCTCCGCGTCCGAACAGTCGTTAATCCAGCCAGATAGCTTGATGCAGATTTGGCGGCCACTGCTGAGCGCCGCCCACACCCAGCCATCGCGGGCCACGTGGCACTCTGCCTCTACGCCGTTCCGTAGGCGCACCACGTCCCCCGGCTTCGGGTCCTTCTTCGGGTCGCGCTCAGGCATCCACCCCTCCCTTCGCCCCGGCGCGGAGGGCGGCAGCACGCATCATCAAGTCGCCAGCCTCAACCACGCCGATGCGCATAGTCAGCCGGTCTGGGAACTCCCGGTACACGACGCTGGCGTAGTACGCCTTCCCTCCGTCCGTTCCGTTCTCCTTGGCGATCCCCTCCAACGCCTCCGCCGCCGCCTCGGCCCGCTGCTTGGCGAGCCATGCGAGGGCGGAAGAGTCCGACAATACGGAATTGGCAAGCTTGAAGTCAGCCACCGAAGGCCAGCCATGCGGCATCCAGTGATGCGCTCCATCAGCCTCGTCGATTCCGGGCGCAAATGGCAGCATACTGACTCGGTATGCTCTGGCGAATACATCCAGCGCCTCCACCGCCCGCGCCTCCCCGGCCTGGGCGGCGAGGAGGTCCGACTGAAGTTGCTGGATGTATTCCTTCTCGGACTCGCGCAAGTACCATTCGAAACACTCAGCGCACCAGATGGTGTTTTGGTATCCCCCAATACGCTCGTCGCAGTGGGCGCACTCTTCGCGCTTCCACTTGGCTTCGAGTTCCTTGATGCGCTGCTCGCGAAGGCCAATCTCGGCATACAGCTTAGTACGAGTCGCTGAAGCGTCGTTGACGCAGTTAAGCCATGCCTTTGCGTTCTCTCCCGACGCATTTAGCGCGGCTTCCGCCTCCGCCCGCGCCGCATCCCGTTCGGCCTCGACGGCGGCGAGACGGTATTGCGCCCACGCCTCATGCTTCTGCAGCCGCTCAACCTTAGCGCTCAAGCCGTGGTATTGTGCTCTCCAGTCATCAATGGTCACCGCACCACCCCCCACTCCGCCCGCAACTCCGCCGTCCGGCGCTCGCGCAGCAGCGCCGCCTCGTGGTTCGCTTTGGCGCGGGTGGCGATGACCAGCCATACCGTTGCCCGCCCGTACTGATGCAGCGCCAGGCCGAGGGCGCAGACGGCGAGGACGATCACTGCTCCTATGATTTGCATTAGGCTGTTTCCTCCAAACCAGCAACGCACTTGTCAATCCATTCCCGGCAAGGATTGTAATCTCCTTCCCAGTCGTGCTGCTTGAACCAATCCAGAGCGTCTTGCTTTGAATCAAACCAACGAACGCTCGCCGTTATCGCGTCGATCAGTTCTTGCAGTTGCCCCCACGACTCACATCCTTGCAAGGCATCGCAGCCAGAGCAGGACCCCCAACCGATTTCTAGATAGCCAAATCGGCCATCATTTAGCAGCAGCACTCGAGTGTCCCCTTGGTAGGATTCGTCGTCGTGCCGCTCGATCACCGTTCCGCAGTGCTCAATGATTGGCGTGTAGTCAGATGGACCATAGCAACCATCATCAAAGGTACCCGGATATAATTGCTTCGCTAATTCCATGTTTCCTCCTCGAATACGGGGCGGCTTCCCGCCCCGGCTGGGTGCCTAAAATGGCACGTCCTGATCGCCAATCGCCGCAAACGGCGAAGGCCCTGCCTCGACTTCCCGCGCCGCCGAACCACCGCCACGCGGGAACGGGCCGTTCAACCGCAGTCCGTACTTCTCCTGCTCCTCAGCCACCACCGACGCTTGCGCGTCAGCCAGCCGCGCATTCAACTTCCGCAGCCAGTCGCCACCAGTCAGGTCGGCCTCGGTTGCGCCTAGGGCTTCGAGCCGCTTGCGGGTGTTGCCCAGTGATTTCGGCGTCAGGAACAGAGTCGTGCTGGCCTGCGAATCGTCGGCGAACCGCACAACCACCTCGAGCGCCTGCGTGCCGTTCTGGCCTAACTCCACCCTCCGAAGGCCGACGATGCGAACGTCGTACCACGTTTTGTCTTGCAAGTTCTGGGCAATCATTCAGCCCCCTTGATTTCAGCCAACCTGTCGGCGAGTGCGGTAGCGGCGCCCATGCGGCTTTCGGTTTCCTCAACCACCGACTGAATCAGCGAATCGCTGGTATCCACCGCCGCGCCGCCCGCGACCTCGGACGCGTGGAACGCATGGAACCGAGACAGCATCCGGGCAAACAGCATCTCGTGCCCAAACTGGTCGTAGGTACCCGGTTTGTTGTCCTTGCCCCGCGACCGCGCCACCAACCCGCTCCGCGTAGCGTCCTCCAGCGTGTACCGAATCCGCAGAGGTTTGCCGGCCTCGTCGGTCATGGCTTCTCCCATGAAGTAAAAGGCGTACTCGGCTACCTTCTCGGCGTGCTCGACCACCTTCCAGTTGTACCCGCCGCGCCGCAGCAGGACCGCCCGGCCTTTGTAGTGGAGTGCCGGAATCAGCATCCCGCCCTGCGGAATGAGGTGGATGAACTGAAGCGACTGGGCCTCGTTGAATCCGTAGTCGCGTCCGTACATATACTTCAACTCGATCTGCGCGGCGGGGATGCCCAGCGCCTGCGAACGCCGCCCGGCCTCGAAGGCGTCGATGCGGAGTTGGTCGGCGCGGCTCTTGAGGGTCGCGTCGGTGATGTCGTCCAGCAGCGACCGCTTTGGCTGCTCCGGGGCGGCAGCGGGTTGCGCCGCCTGAATTTGCTCTGTAAGTGTGCTCATATGTCTCCTCTCCCCGTCACGCCGGGAACACGCGGAATGGCCGGGACACCGACGGCTTAACCACTGCCGCGTAGATGTCCGGGTAAAACTTCTTCAACGCAACGGTATCGACCCGCTGCGAAACCTGCGGCGCGAACGAGATCCGGTACCCCGGCGCCACCCCGCCCGGCGCGTCCCCGATCATGGCGGCGGCGTCGGCCTTCAATGCCTCCATGGCCTCCTCGGCCTCGTCGCGGACGTCGCGCAGGGCGAGATACTCGGCGGCGATGCTGCCCAGCCCCGCGATCGTCTCGGCGTCCTCGTCCACGTCAACGCGCTCCAATAAGGCGGCGCCTTGACAGCTATGCCGGTACTCGCACTTGCCGCACCGCTTATCTGATACCGGCAGACGGTCCGGTTCCCCGCAGCCGCCGACCATCGACCAAAATTGAACGGCCATCTCGCGGACGAGTTCGTAGGCCGAGGGATCGAACGCGACCTCGAACGTCTCGAAGCGCCAGTTCGACGGCTCCAGCACCGCGAACGCACCCCACCGATACCCAGCCAGCCCCATATACCACTGGATCTGAAGCTGGTACGACAGCGGTAGCCCTTCGCGCATAAACACGCGGAACGCCCGTTCGTTGGCCGTCTTGCATTCGAGGACGCCCGGCCCACGTGGATCGCCAACGATCATGCGGTCCATCGCCCCGGCCTGCCAGTCTTGCTCGCCGAACCGCGACCCGGTACGCCTGACCTTGCGGCCCGTGCGCTCCTGATACTCCTCGACAATCAGCGGCTCCAGTTTGGTGCCGCGGATGAGGTGTCCGCGGAACTCGATTTCGTAGTCCGGTTCGACGCCGCGCTTCTGATACCACAACTTGCGGGCGCAGCCGTAGGGCGGGGCGTTGACGATGTGGCCCAGGTCGGAGCCGCCGATGAATCTAGTCCTGTCCATATTCCTCCTCGTTTCAGTTGCCCCCAGCTGCTCAACCGGGGGCTCAGTAGTCGGGTCGTCTACCACTTCGTGTTTTTCTTTGTGGGGATCCTCCTCATTGATTTACCGTCCATCGGACGGCTGGCAGTGACGCCAGGGGACCGGCCAGCGGAATCCACAATCCACCTCGTCCGGGTATACCCCTTTGAGATCTGGCCGGCCACCTCGCGCCACTGGCGCTCCTGTTCTGCCTTGGCCGCGCCGAGTCGCATATAGTGCTCGACCATGGCGCGTGCTGTATCGTTGCTATTCATGTTGTCCTCCAGACAAAAATCGGCCGCCCACCTGTAAAGACAGGCGGCCATGCTCAACCCAAGGAGTGCGCCCTTGCGGGCCTCGTAGGCCTGTCGGCCTCACCGAACGCCGCGAGCGGCGCTCAGTGCGAGAGACAGGTGTAAATGTAAACCGCCAGTGCCCAATTGAGCACTATCGACAAACCAAGCCCCACGATCAGCGCGTCTTTGCTGCGCCGCTCGCGTTCGATGCGCTTGCGGAACACCTCATACGAGATCATGACTGGTAAGCCTCCAGCCATGCCTCGGCGAGCAGATACAGCGCTGCCGTGGCGCGGACAGCGGGGTGACCGAAATCGGTCAGTAGCATCGCGGCCGTCATGAGGGTGACGACGATGTGAAGGATGGTTAGGGCGGTGGAGGGTGTCACGCCCGCGCCTCGTCAAGCGCCGGAACCGACGAGCCCAGGCCTTTCAATACCAGCAACCGCGCCATGGCGGTCGGGGTGAGCCCGAGGGCGCGGCCAGCAGCGATTAGCTTGCCGTGCGCCTCAGGGCTCAACGATATTGCAATGTTTCGTTTCTCCATGCTTAATTTTTAGCATGAAAAACTTACGAATTGCAATGGTTTTGTATATTAAAACAGTTTAACCCTACTGCCCCAGCGCCGCCTCAGCCAACGCCTTCCGCTTGGCCTCAATCGCTGCCATCTGTTGCCGCAGCGCGAGGATGTCGGCTTGAAGAGCCTTGCTCGGGAACTGCTGCGCCAGCGACAACGCCGAGTTCACGACCATGTGCTTCAGCGCGTCGGCAACTGAGTCGTACTTCGGTTTGCACTCCTGCCCGGCAGGCTTCCCCGGCTTCGTCACGTTGCCCTCGGCGTCCGTCTCGGCGGGGATCTCGGCCACTGTGCGGCATTCGGTCTGTGTCGCCATCCATAGGCTAACTGTCTCGATTCCCGCCGCAGCGGGTGGGCCGCTGATCGACTCGACGAGCTTGGTGCCGTTGGCGAGGGTGATGGTGATTTCGACCTTCGACTGGTCCTGGGCGAAGGCGGCGGCGGCGAGGGTGAGGGCTAGGATGAATTTCATGAAAGGCTCCTGGTCAGATAGCGGCGCTGTCGCGAGGGAGCAGCGCCGCTGTTGGTTATCGGTTTAGAGCTGGATGCCGAAGTACGCAGCCAGCTCAATGATGATGATGATCGGGTCCATGAGGGTGTTTTACCGCTACTGCCGAGCCGCCGTTTCGAGCGCGCGCCTTGCCGCCGCGAGATCCGCTTCAGCCTTCGCTTTAGCGGCTCGCAGCGCTGCCGTTGCGGTCGTCGGGTAGCGGTCGCTCATTGAAACGATTGCATCCACCAGAATCCCCCGGATCGCGTCGAGCACAGACGAGTACCGCAGTGTCGAGCACCCCGTTGCTGAACGCACCACGTCGGCGCATTGGTCCTGTCGATAGCCCTCAAGGATCTGCAGCCCGGCCACGACGGCAGGCCCGCTCATAGTGCGGCTCGTGGTCGTGCCGTCCGCAGCCTTCAGCGTCAGCGTCAGTTCCTGCGCGGAAAGGCCCGCGCAAACCGCAATCAAAAGAATCAGTAACTTCATG
>Ga0209229_10000519_pt1 | contig 15631 bp, 18 predicted proteins | sample SanBayMetagenome_FD_187466 | JGI IMG/M metagenome (GOLD analysis project Ga0209229, IMG submission 187466) | Freshwater and sediment microbial communities from dead zone in Sandusky Bay, Ohio, USA (SPAdes) (version 2) | ecosystem: Environmental > Aquatic > Freshwater > Lentic > Sediment... | reverse complement strand
TCGCTGATAAAGGCCGCTCGGCGGGCTCGAGGATTGAGCGGGATGTCGGCGCGTTCGCCGCGCACAGCCACCTCCGGCATCGCCATGCCAGCCTGCGGGAGGGCGCTGGGCATGCGGTTGTTGTTGTCGGGCGTTAGGTCGCCATCCATGTTCGGCCGCGGCGCCGGCTTGTCGGGCATGAAGTTGCCGTTGGCCCAGTTGTAGTCCATTGCAGCGCCCTTGCGTCCGGTGCCGCTGACGGCCATGATGTTGTCCACCAGCAGCGTCTTGATGGCGCTGCCGCGTCCGAAGGCGCCGGCGATGGGGTTCTTCTCGCGGTTGAGGTTGGTGCCGGGATTGATCAGTGCGTTGACCACATTCTTGCGGTCGGCTCCGATGGTTGCGCCACCGTCTTTATTGGCGCGCTTGTCGGCCATCCATTGATACACGTCGTCCATGACCGCCTGCAGGCTATAGCCTGGGCCGCCGCGGGCGGGATCAAGCGCGGGGTTGCGCTCGCTGATGGCCCGCATTGCGCGGTTGCGGATGGTGGTGAGGTCGAGGAACTGTCCGTAGAGGTCGTTGTTTTTGCCTTGCACGACCCATTCGTCGAAAACCATCTCGCGATTGATGGCAACGATGTCCTGCGGGCGGCTGGTCTTGACCTTGTCGGCCGAGTTGCCCATGGCAACGTAGAGCACTTGAGTTGACTCGTCGCCGTCCGCCAGCGCTTCCAGCCTGCGGATCTTGTCGAGTTGTGGCTTCCAGTGGTTCTGCAGCTCAAGCGCCGCGGGTAACCGGCGGCCGGAGATGCGGATGCGACCGTTGGCCGTTTTCTTCGGGCCAAATTGCGGGCTTCCCGGCGCAACCAAGTCTCTGCCGGCCACGTTGCGGATCTGCTGTCCGCGTACCTTGGCATCCTTGGCGCGGTCCTTGTCGTTCTTCCACCGCACTTGTCCTGTCTGCGGGTCGCGGGTCGCCAGCGGGTTTTGTCCGTTGGCATCGAAGATGACGTTGGGATTGTTGGCGAGGCTTTCGGCGCGGCCATCGGGCGCAATCTTCACGCCGCTCGGCACCTCATGCGCCGGATCGTTAAGCCAAGCGCGGTAGGCTTGGGTGTACGCCTTGAGATTGGACATGACGACCGGATCGTCGGCTGCCACCGGATTCTCTCGGAAGAGCTGCTCGGGCGTGATCGGGATGCCGGTCTCGGGATCAACGCGCACGCCGGAGAGCCCGAGCGCACGGGCATTGGCGCCCAGCACGTCCTCGATGAACTTTACCGGGTTGGCGCCTTCGGGGATGTTGCGGCGGATGCTGGCGAAGTCCATGCCGGCCATGCGCCACTCCTCAACCATGATCTCGCGCCGCACCCAGTCCAGCGGGTCGTTTCCGCCGCGCTGCAACTCGGCCTGCGCCAGCTCGTTGACCTTGGCTTGTATCTGCTCGGCGCTGATGACCAGTTTCTCGTTGGGGAAGTTCGTGGCGTTGGACGCGCTGATCAAGCTCTCAGCGTATTCGTTGGCGCGCTTTTGGACGCCATCAAGCCCATAGCGGGCATCAACGCCTGACCGCATGGCGGCCATCTGCTCGGGCGAGAATGCGCCGGTCGAGAAGAACGCCTCACCAAATTCATGCGGCTCCACGTCGGCGCGGCGGGCATCGACATTGACGAAGATGCGGGCGCGCTCGCTGTCTGGGACGCTAAGGAAGAATCCGGCGCTGCCATCTGCGCCGTGTTGGTCGGCGTTGAGAGCGAAGTCTGCTGCGCCGAGCGGAATGTAATCGACCTTGCTGCGGAAGAATCCCTGCATGGCGGCAATGCGCGCCAGCTCGTCGAAGCTGCGGTTCTTGACCAGGGCGTCCACGTCGCCAGCGGCCAGCTCAACATCGGTCAGCATTCGTCCGATCTCAGTGTTGTAAAAGTTCCAGCTCTGCAGCGCGGCCTTGCCGTCCGCGCCGATCTTGCTGCGCAGCTCTTTGTTCCCGGCCTGCACGTCTACCAGCATGCGTCCAATGTCGCTCTCGGCGCGGCCGATAGTGCGACCGCGGGCTCCGAAAACACGATTGGCCGCACCGCCCAATGCGCCTAGCGCGGGGCCAATACCATACATTGCATCTGCGGCGCGCTCATCGCCGCCTAGCCGGGTAAGCTCCGCAAATGGCGCTGCCACGATGGTGCCCTTCACTGCGCCGGTTGCCACATCGCTGGCTCCGCGGACGCCTTGAACGACATACCAGTTGGACAGCTTCTCCATCACCTTGCGCGTTCCGGGCGACAGCGCCATGTTTTGCGACAGCCGCTGCGGCGTGGACTCCATTGACAGGAACTGGCTGGGGCGCTCGAGGCGTGCGCGCACATTGCTCGGCACATTCGGATTGGTTGCCACGACCTTGCGCGCCGCTATGTCTAGTCCGTTGGTCGGGTCAGCCGACTCGCGCAGGATGACCGATGCCTCGGGGAAGCTCTTGCCGACAAAGCGAAGCACGCCGAGTCCGCCGCGGTAGGCGGTGTAAAGGCCGGCCGCCGTGTAGGCCGCAGTCTTTAGCTCCGGCGGTAGTTGCATAACGTCAGCAGCGTATGCCGCGCCGGTGGCTAATCCGTAGGCTCCGGCGACCTTGGCCGGCGGCATCACGATCTTACGAAAGCGGTCAATCTGCGTCAGCGGAACCTCAGCCGGCTTGACCGCCTTATTCACGGCGCGGCCAATAATGTCTAGACTGCGAGCTGTTGCGCCCTTGGCCGCTGCCGAGATTCCGATGCGGGTCGCTGCAGCGCCGAATGTAGTGTAGGTCAGCGGATCAACAAGCATGGAGCCGACCACTGCCTGTGACTGCATTGGGCCGACATTGCCGGTGATGTTGGCGAAGTCATTGCGCCCGGTGTTGTAGTCCGAGACCGCCGCGGCGCTTCCGACCAGCATGCGGTAGGCGAATTCCGGCGGCATCTCCGCAGTGCGCGCCCGCTCGACCTGGAGGTCGCGGTCCATCTTCTTGTTCCACTGCTGGTATTCAAAGTCCTTCTTGTCCTCATCGTTCACCGGGCGCAGCGTCAGCCCCTTGGCCTTGTAGCGGTCCACGATGTTGCGCGGGTCCATCTGTCCAAATTGACCACCGGCCGACTCTTCATCGTCCATGACAAACTCGCCACTTTCGGCCACACGATACTTGGGACCGCCCATGACGCGCAGCCCCTCGGCCATGCCGGCGTAGCCCTGGCGCGCCATTTCCGCGGAATAAGCGAGGGTGGCCGGCGAGCGGCGCCACGTCTCAGACAGCGCCAGAGCCGGATTAAATCCAGCGCCGCCAAGCTCAAACCAGCCCTGCGACTTGTCCGTCTTGTAGAGCGCCGTAGCGAAGGCGTCGGGAACAGTCAGCAGGAATCCTCCGACCGCCGTCTTGGTCTCTTCCCAGTTGCTCGGAAGGTCGCCGCTTTCCTGCAGCGACTTCTTGATCTCCTTGGCCTTGAAGTATTCGTCGCGTCCAAGGCGCGGCATCGTGGGATCGTCGAGCGGCTGCACCATCTTCAGCATCACGTCCTTGGTCGAATACCGCGGCTTGGACTGCTGCATGTACAGCGACATGACTTCGTCTGTCGTGTAGCGCTGCCTCGGCAGAGCGGGCTTGGTCTCCTCCGCGCTCGGATACAGCGTCTGGCTTCCTCCCGCGGGACGCTGTGGCGCCGGCGTCTGATCAATCGGGAACGCCTCTTGCGCCTCGTAGTTTTGCAGCGCCATGTTGCCGGACGATCCCGCGGGAGGACGATCTATGCCGGCGGCGTCCGAAATGGCGGCGCCAACATTGTCGGGGCGCGGATACTCCGGCGGCGGCTGCGACAGCTCGCGCTCGGCGGCATTGATCTGCGCGGGGTCAAGGAACGGCGAGGCCGGTTGCTCGAGCATTTCCACATTTGGGCTCGGAGCCGACATCATCGCCACGACCTCGTCGGTTGTGTAGCGCTTGGCCATTAATTATTCCCAGCTAACGGTGCCGTCTGGGTTGGTGACTTTTTTGAGGGTAAGGACACTGCCGTCTGGCTGCGTGATGTTCACGCTGTCGCCGGACTCAAGCTGACTGCGAAGCTGTGTAGCGGGATTCTGCTGCGACTGCTGGTAGACGTTCGGCTCAGGCTGTTCTGTGGCCTCGCCAGAGTCTAAAAGTTGCCCGCTGTTGGGATCGTACAAGGCGCGCTTGGCCGTTTTGAATGTGGCCAACTTTTCCTGCAGGTATTGCTTGGTCGGTTCCCAGTGCTGCGTTTGCTTGGGAACCAGCGTGCGCAGATACTTCAATTCGTCTTGCGACACGGGCCGCAGGAACTTGGTCATATCGAGCACGTCCATATTCATCAAGCGGTCCAGTCGCATCCGTTTGGCCTGCGCCTTTTCGTTAAAGGCGGCGTCGTACATAGCTCCAGCCGTCCCGTCGAACGGACCAAGCATGTTCTCGTAGTCTTTGTCTGCAAGAATGTCCTCAATCGTTTTGATTGTGGCATTGCGCTTGATCTGGAACTCTGCCTCAACGCGCTTGGCCTCATTGAGCTTCATCTGCTTACCCTCCAGCGTTGCCTGCCGGATGGGATCGCCGGCCTTTTCGCGGGCGTCTAGCTCGCGCTTGCGCTGGTCTTCGCGGATCTTAAATGCCTCGCGCGCCGCGTCAGACGGCGTCATGTTCACGCCGGTCTCCCACTTGGCGCCCCACAGTTCCTTTTTGGCGTCGTCCCAATTAGGGTCGAACGGCTGGTTGAGGAACTCTTGGCTCATCTGCGAGCCAGTCGGGACCACATCAACCGCCGCAAGCGGAGGAGGATTTTGGTCAACAATAGGTTGTCCGAATTCGTCTAGTTCTCGCGGCATATATCAATATCCTCGTTGGCGCCTCCACTCATTGTAGCGGCGCATGGACTCGTCGCCACCGGGTATCGGCATCGGCGCCGCCATCGGCGCGCCGCCGACTGGCGGAAGATTCTCGTCAGCCACCGGAAGCGGAGGCTCAACCGGCGCCATGCCGCCGCCATACGGCACGTTGCCGCTGGCGATGTTCTGCTGGTTTTTTATGTCTTGGGCAACGTAGGGGGCGTTCTGAGTTTGTTGCAGCTTGTTACCAAAATTGATCGCCTGAGCCGCGGATGCGTACAGCCCTCCACCAAAAAGACCATTGAAGAACATCGCCTTCTCGCGGTCCTTCATGTCGTTGTATCCTAGCGTCTTTAGCTTCTCCGTTGTCATGCCGATGGCTGGCCCGAGGACATCGAGCATCTTCTCGCCGGACTTAATCGACGACTTCATGTCGCTGTAGTCCTTGTAGGCACTGCCGATGGTCATCAGCGCTTGGCCAATATCATCGACCAGTTTGACCTTAGCCTGCGCGTTAATGTTGGCTGAATTAACAATTCCGCCGCCAAGGATCTGGCCGCTCGTATCCTGAGTTTGTGGTGAATAGCTAAACATAGTTTTGTTCTCCTTAAATAATTCCCGCCGCCTCCCGTGCCTCAAGGCACAGTTGTGATCCCGGCACAAATGCGCGGCAGGCATTCGGTCGGTTGTTGTAAATTGAGCAGCCCACCTCGCATCCGACCTTGCCGGTCAGCGCCACGCAGCGGTTGTTGGTTGTGTTCATCAGTGGGTAGTCATCTCGCAGCATCCATTGCGGGATGCCGTCAGCATCAGATCGGTCTCGTCGGAGCACCGGCCAGGACCACTTGTGAGAGCAGCATGCTCCACACCGTTGACAGTCGTATCGTTCCACGTTGGGCGGAAGCCCTGCGCCTCGCTCGTCAGGTCCACATACGGCGCCAGATGAGATATGTTGTTCGTCTCGCATTGATTCTTCGGGCAATAGACCGTGTCGCCGAGGTGGCGGTTCACGCAGTTCCAGCAGACCGGGTAGTAGTCCGAGTTCGCGCTCTTGTCCTTCTTGTGCCGCCACACGCCGTCTGCCTTCTCGTAGCGCGTCTCGTCATTCGGCACGCCGGCGGCTTCCAGGTAATTCCAGATGTCCGCATCGCTCCAATGGCGCATCGGGTAAAACTGAGTCGGCACACCGGTCTGCACTAGGGCGTCCACCGCCAGCGGCACTTGGCCCTTGATCAAGTCCACATCGGCCGACTTCTGGCCGTGGAATGCGCCATCCCAAGGGAAGGCGAACGTCCCGGTCGGCCGGCGCAAAGCGTCCAGCCCGCACAGGTAGCGACCGCTGGCCAGCTCTTCGGCCTTGGGCTCTTCGGTGCCGAGGCAAAGGGCGAGCGCCTTTTGTCCAAATTGATAGAGCTTCACGAAGTCAAACCGCGGCACGCCGGTCTCGATGTCGAAGCCGTCCGTCAGCATGTAGTCCAGCGGAGCGTAGTCATACATTTCCAGATCCCATGCATTGGCCAGCCGGTCGCTGTGCGCGTAGCGGCTACGGAACCGAGGCTCGCGCCACTGGATGACCGGCAGCTTGGCGCCGACCTCGTAGCGGATGAGGTGCAGCATCGCCGTGCTGTCCTTGCCGCCGCTCCAAAGGACGACAGGGTTGGCGCACTGGTCGAGCCAACGCTCCACCTTGCGACAAGTATCTTTGATTAGCTCCATTAGATTGCGATAGCGCCGATGCCCACGGCCATGCCCACGCCCGAGCCGATCATGCCCATCGTTGCAGCATTGTTTGACGCACCCGCCTGCATCCGCGCCGATTGCAGCGCCGACCGGTTGTTCATGAAACTGTTGTGGCGTTCGTCCAACATATTAGCATTGAAGCTTGCGACATTTCCCGCCATCTGCTGTGCGCCCGACCAAGTCTGGCCCATCGCCGAAGTCAGGTTATTCCCGATATTCCCGCCGATATTCCCGTAGCCAAGAGCTCGGGAGTAAGGATCAAGGCTCGCCCGCATCTGCGCCGCATTGGCGTCAATGTTGGAACCCTGCGCATACGCATTCGCCGCACCCTGCTGCACGTTGGCCGCGCTGCCGAGCACGCCGGCCGCTTGCCCGAGGCGTCCGGTCACGTTGCCGGTGACCATCTGGTTCGTTGCGGCAGCGAAGTTGCGGCGGGCGCTCTCGCGGGCCTGCGCGTATTGGTCCCGGTTCAGAATTTCTGCCGCCGCACCGGGCATGCTTGTGCCTAGTCCGCGGGCGCTAAAGGCCGCCCGCGCCGACTGCACAGCGTCCCGCGTTTCCTCCGCACTAAGCGAGCGGCCCAAGCCAAGCTCCGCTTCGGCCTGCTGGCGCAAGGTGCGTTCAATCGCCGTCTCGCCGGATTGAGTTTGCAGCGACCGGCCGATGCCGCCGATCTCGCCGGCCATCCCTCGCATGTCGGCGCCGAGGCCGCGAATGGTAGAGGCGTCACCGACAGTGCGGCCCACACCAGCGAGGGCATCGCGGGTGTATTGGTTGTCAAGGTTGCCGGCGATCTTTTGGATCGTCTCAAGTTGCAGACGTTCTTGTTCGGGATAGGCCGCGACTGATGCCTGCACCTGCGCTGCTGCCGCCGCCGCCGCGCCTTCGTTGGACGCACGCATGAGCGCGACGTAATCGAGCGGCTCCGCCTGTGGTGGCTCTTTCTTAGATTTTTTCCTCTTTGCCATAGTTATATCCTTTTTGTGCTACCGGAAGATGGCGACTGCGAAGTATTCGGCCTCTTCGCCGGTTTCCGTTGTGATGCCCTGAGAAGAAAACACGCGCACCGATGACGTTGTTACGGTCGCGGCGCTGTAGACACTCGCGCTGCCGTCCCATTGTGATCCCGGCCCCAAGTTCGCCCAGCCTAGCGTTGCTGCGTAGTTGGCGTCGGGCATTGCGGTTGTGAAGTTGACAGTGTAGTCGCCGACTGCATTTTTTAGAACGCTCGACACGTTGCCGCTTGCGCGGATTTTGACGTTGGCCCCATTGGTGGAAGCGCCGGTGTCAGCGGCATTGCGCGTGCCGTCAAAGTTGACCCATGCGCGGCAGCCATAGATCGGCGCCGAGCCTGACTGCGCGCCGTCCAGCTTTGCGGCGCTGATGCTGCCGTTTGCTAGTTTGCTGCCAGAAAATGCTGCGCTTGCCGAGATGTCGGCGTCCACGATGCTGCCGGCTGTCAACGCCACGGTGGACTGCGCGAGTTCGTTAAGTTTCGCCGGTGTTACGGTCTCGCCGCTTACAAAGGTTTTGATCGGACTTACTGTTAATGTTGCCATAGGATTAAGCTGCGTGTCGGGTTTCGGTTTGCGGAAGGCTGGCCATCGCGGCCTCGACGGAGACGTTGCGAATCTCCGGCCGGTGGGCTGTGGTCTGAAAGTCTAGCTCGCAGTAATGCGCCTTTTGGCGGATCGGCTGCTTGAGCGTGTAGTCTTCGCTGAGTCCGCTGGTGTTGGTCTGGCCGGGAACGAGCAGGATGTTGCTGTCTGGGTTAGTGGTGCGCGCCCGCACGGCGATTGATGCGGTGTCCGGTAGCACCACATCGGCGAGGCTGCGGACAAATCGTTTTGTGGTCATCGTGCCCATGCCGTAGCGCCGCGTGACTATGCGCCCCGGCACCGTGCCAACGTAGCTCGGCACACTCGGGTCCGGCGCGTCATCGCCGGCCTCGTTTTCGTTAAGCATCATCACGATGCCAGCTTGGCTTGTGGCAAACACGCGCCGCTCGCGCTGGTAGGTCGCCACCAACAGGTCATCAACGCCGAACCCATAACCATCGCGGGTCTCCCACTGGTCGTTGAGGGCTGACCAGATGAAGAGCGCATTGTTGTTAAGCGGACCCGCACCGTAGGGCACCGCCAAATGATAACGGTTGTCGTGCCACAAGCCGACCGCGTTGGCCGCTAGGCTCGGGTCGATGTCTTGCAGTTGGTCGGAGATTGGGTCGCTCAGAGGCTTGGTTTCGCCGCGCAGCTTGAGGTCTAGTCTGCTATCGAGCCTGTAGACGCCGGCGTCACTCAGGAAGAAAACAAAGCTGCCCGCCACGGCAATCGACCGGCGAGCGGAACATCCGACTTCATCGGTCAGCAGCTCTAGTTTGCTAATGGGCGTGTCCACCGAGAAGTCGCCGCCATCGGTCGAGGCGAATTGGTTGACTTGGGCAATCCAGATCGACTTGCGCATGAAGACGAGGAACGCGCCCTCAACCCAAGGCTGGACGGCGACCAAGTAGTCGTTGCTTCCTTGGTTCGCCCGGAAGCTGGAGAAGAACGGATCAAACGTGTTCGGGTCGAGGGCGTCCGAGATTAGCACGCTGTCGCGGCCGTCTGGAACAATGAGCCGACCGTTGGCATAAGAAGCCCACGGCACGCCGCGCAGAGTCTTGTAGCTGGCCGGCAGTCCAGCGGGCACGCCGCCCGGTGAGCGAACAAAATCTGTGCCGGGGTCCAAGTCCCAGTAGAGAGGCGCCTTGACCCGCCGCGCCGTGCGGCCCGCTGTTGTGGCGTCGGTCGCCGTGCCACTCGGCACCGTGATGGTGAAGGTGTCGGTCGCGGCCGTGGCAATGTCGTATTCGTGACCATCGAAGGCGGCAACAGAAGACCCCTCGATCCGCACGCGGGCGCCCGCTGGATAGCCGTGCGCGGTCAGGTTCACCGTTGCCGTGGTGCCAGCGACCGTGATACCGCCGGTGGTCACGGTCTTTGTTTCCCAGCCAACGCGGTTGATGCTCGCCTCGCGCAAAATGTAGAGGCGGTTGAATGCCTGTATCATCGAGACCTTGTCGTCCGGCTCAATAAGTTCGTCGGGGCTTGTCGGATATGACAGTTCGCTCGGCAAATTGGACGACACGATGGTCTCGCCCAGATCGGTCACGATCTCTTCGCCGGCATCCGTGACTATCGGCCCGCTACCCCACCTTTCACTGAACTCGTCGCCGCTGTCGAATACTTCAACGTATGCGCGGTCGCGGCCCGCCAAGATGACCGCCTCAAAACTATTGACCGCATCCGGCGAGCGCACCACCGCCGAAGCAAAGACGCCGCCTTCGTAAGAGGAACGCACAACCGGCTCGCTGGGGCTGTCGGTCAAAATAAACGGCACGGTCAGCGGCGTGCCGGCAGGTGCAACGCCGCTGGCCATCCGCTTGGCGCCCTTGCGCGTTGTCGCCACGCCTCGATCTAGGCGCATGTTCTCCGAAAGCTGCAACATGCCGGCGGGCAGCGTCACAGGGTTCATCCGGCTTGCGTAGCCGATGAAACCCATGTCGCCGTCGCGGACTGTTGGACTTTCCAAGGGCATCAACCTTCGTAGCTAATGTTAATCGACCCAGCGTCGAAGGTGTCGGTGCCGTTGACGGTGGTGACGCGAACCTGGGTGAGCGTGTCGGACAGCCCCTTCAGTCCCACCGTTAAAGACATGTTTGAATTATTGGTGTCGTTCAAAATTCCATGCGCCACCCACTTGTTGCCGCTCATTAGGTTTATGACCAAAGCGCCCGTTCGGTTCGCCCCTATGGTTCCGTAGTTTATCGGAAAGCCAGTTGAGAACGGACTTGTTCCACTGGTGGCAACGCCTTCTGTCGTTTGTATGACCGTTGAAAAATAGCCCGTTGTCTCAACCCCGCCCGCATCCCCAAGCTGAACTTGCACCCTAGTAGTTCCATTCGTGCTGACGCCATCAAACATGACGGTGATTTGCTTGGCCCAAGAAGGGATGCCGGTGAAGTCGATGCTGGTTCCGCTGGTGCTGGCTTGAGAGGTGGCAAGCGTGAATGGCTGCGACAGCATCGCCGGCAACACTTTGGCGTTCCCAATCGCCGTCACGCCCGCATTGCTGATCGTCACATCGCCGGTAACGGCAACCTTGGTGGCGACATTGCTGCCGTTGCCGACAAGGATGTTGGCGCTGTCGAGAGCGGCAAGTTTGCTGAACGCAATGGCCGCATCGCTTTTGATCTGCGTGTTGGTGATGCTGTCGCTGGCGATCTTGGTTCCGGCGATGGCCGCCGCGGCATCGATGTTCGCATTAACGATGCCTGCCAGCAGCTCAGTCTTGGTCGCACGCTTGGTCACGCCGGACTGCTGTATGATGAGTTCGTCGGAGGCGTTGACGACAGTTGCGTCGGGGAGCTGAGTGATTGTTTTTGCCATAGAGGTAGAAGGGTTGAGTGAGGGTGAAGGTGAAAGGGGTTAAAAGCGGTTCCAAACCTGCGGATTCGCCCGCACGGCGGCCCACATCGCCCAGGCTTTCCATCGGGGCGTGCCGTCTTGGATCATTAAGCGATACATAAGGTCGTCAGCTTCTTTGCGGGTCATGGTCACATCGTCGGCCACGCGGCCGAGCTGGGCGTAGATGAAATCGTGAATGATGACGGCGCGGTTGTAGGGGCCGTAGCGGTGACTGATTGCGGTGAAGGGGAATGGGACCGTTGCCAGGTCGGTGCGAAATCCGGCAGGCACTTCGATGAGGGCGCCATTCCACACGCAGCAGACGGGGCGCCATGTGACCCAAAAGCGGCCGTCGAAGTATAAGAGAGGGTTGTCATGGCAGGTGTTAGGCATTGCTCGTTAAAACGTAGGAAAGTGTTTTCGCGTTGTTGCGCTTCATCTCGGTCTCAACCAGGGTAATCAGAGCGTCCCATTGTCCGCCGGCGCGCGGGACGGTCTGGCAGCCCTCCGAGCTGGTCGTGCGGCCGGCGGCGTGGATGTTGATGCCAAACCATCCGGTCTCCTCCTTTTCGCCACGGAGGACCGTCACCGGCCCAGCCTGCACTAGCGCCTTGTAGGGGTTCTTGGTGCGCAGCCCGTGCTTGCCGAGCTTGTAGCGGTAGACGCCCGGCTTGAGCTGGGCCATCGGCTTGCGCACCTTCGGGTTCCAGCCAAGGCGCGTCGGGTCCACGTTGCCGTTGAAGGCGGCGTGGACGTTCGGGCTGACGACCACCAAGGCATCGTCAAACATGCCGACATCATTCACGCCCCTTGCTCCCATGCTGTCCCGGTAGTAGCCCCGAATCCCGACCAGACACACCGGGTCGCTGACCTTGCGGAGCCGCAGTAGCTGCTCCGTGGTCTTGCGTTCGATGCGTGGCCGGTTGCGTGGGATCATCGGGTCTTCAATTCAGCGGCAGCCTGGTCCAGTGTTTTGGGGCCAACATAGCCGTCAACCTTGATCTGGTTGCCCTGACTGTAGGCGTTGAGGAGTTTCTGAAGCTGCGTGCCGTAATCTTTAAGGATGTTCGACGGGAGCTTGGTCACGGCGATGTCGATGACCGCCCAGATGATGCCGGCGAGGACGGCTTCGTTCAGCCCAAGGGCGGCGACATCGAGGCCGAGTCTGCCGGACACATAGGTCACGGCGGCAGCGGCTAGGGCGGTCACGGCCTTTTGGACGATAGGACCGCCGCGACTAAGCAGCAGACGGACGAGTTGTTTTTCAAGGAACGTTTTCATTCTGGTTTTCTCCACTCTTTGTAGCTGTCGATTAGGTTGCCCACGTTCGGAACGTAGGTGATCATAATTTTGACTGATCCCCAGTCGCCGGGTTCCGTGCTGGCCGTCTTGACCGGCGGCAACGGAATGCTCACGCAACCACCAAGCAGAAGCGTGGCGGCCAGCGTAAGGGCGAAGCTCGGGCGACACGTCACAGGCGGGCGTTGTTGTCTTTGGCTTGCACCAAGCCCCAGCCAGCGAGGATTGAGGTGACGATCAAGCCGAGGTCGGGCAAGGCGTCGGTCGTGAGGTATTCCTTAGCTCCGGTCGCCAAGGCGATGAGGATGGTGAGGATGCCGATGCTAGTTGTTTTCCAATTACGCATATTATTTTTGCTTCTGCTTTTTTCTTAGGTCGTGAAGGACCGAAATTAGGGTGACGATGCCGACGGGAAGACCGACGCAAAGACCAGCGACTCGCAGGGTTGTTTCTAGGTGCGGGAGCATGGAGAAGACCGATGAGCCGATGCTGGTCACGGTTCCGATGACGCCCTTTTCGGTTGTCGTCATGTTGTGATGAAAATACTGCAAGCTCATCGCACGGCTCCTCAGTTACTTGCGGTAAGCGATGACGCTTCCGGCGTGCAGCTTGATGGCCGTGAAGTTGCCGTCGATGGTCACGCCGGCCGGGATGGCGATGGCGCTGCCGCTGGTCACGTTGGCGATACCGGTGCCGTTGCCGGTGAGGACTTCAAACTTGGTGGCGTTGTCGAGGCTGTCGATGCTGACAAAGTCGCCGTTGATTTGGCTGGTGCCGGTGATGAGTTGTGATCCGCCGGTGCGGTTGGTGATGCGGTTATTAGGGAATCCCATAGTGCTTGTTGGTTAGTATTGGTTGACTCGGGCCGTCCATCGCTGGGTCTGGCCTTGTTGGAAGACATACTTGTCTCGTTCGGAAATGAGTTCGGCTTCGGCTTTTTGCTCCATGAGCAAACTCTTATCGAGCTGCCCGTCTTCCTCCAGCAGCGCGGCGGCGAGCATGTAGGAGACGGCTTTGCCGAGGACGGCGGGCACGGTGGCCGAGAGATTGCTGGCCGAGTAAGTCGTCGGGCGGATGCGGTAGCGGACGTAGACGGAGGTCGGCAGGTCGGTGTCTTCGGGGAAGCGGATGCTGTCGCCGAGGAGGGTGAAGGCGATCTCGCGGGGTGCTACATGGGTGGCCGGGTTGTCGCGGAACACGCGGAAGACTTCGCCCATCTCGGTCTCGCCGGCTTGGACGTAGTCGATGTAGTAGCCGTTGGTGCTGTCGCCCTGCACGGTGCGGGATTCTTCGCGCATGAGTTCCGGCCAATCCGCCCACTCCCAGCACTGCGCAATCGCGTCGTTCGCGGCGGCGACGAGCATGGTGCGGGCGCCGGAGGGAATATTCGCTACATCGGCAGCGTCGTTGCCGACGCGCTGCCAGGCTCGGAGCAATAGAGACTGTAATGTAACTGTTCTCATTAGCTGTTTAGATTCGCCACAGCCTCGCCGCTCGCGGTCTCGTAGCTGCACGGCGGGGCGCTAAACGTGCGCGGCGTAGGGTCAACCGAGGCAACCAGCATCCCCTCCATCCACGATTTGAGCGCGGTCATGTTTGTGCCGAGCGGCTTGCCTGCTTGGAGCAGCGCCATCTCAAAACGCTGGAGGGCGGAAACCTGCATGGGCGAGAAGTGCATCGAAGTCCACGCTTCAGGCGAATATGTCGGCACAGGCGGCACAACCCACGCGCCGTCCTGCCAGCTTGCGTCATCGCTTGGCTTCGCAGGCGCATCCTGCCAGCCCTTGCGCTTCAAGTTGGCAACAACTTCGGCGTCAGTTTCGGCGCGGAGTTGGCCGTCGAGGATGAGGTAAGTGGTCATTAGTTAATGGAATGTTTAAAGCTAAAGGCGATGGCGTTCTCGATGCGCTTCCGAATCGGTGCCGCAAGGTCTACGCCAAACACGGCGACCACGCCCATATCGCATCCACAATGCCCCGCCGCCGTTCCGCGAGCGCCGATGCCGACAGTTGACCCTCGCCCCAGACCGCTATTGGCTCCGTTCTGGGCTATTGTTTGCTGTCGGCCGTTTATGCTAAGAGTGTAGCTTGAGGCCACACTTGCGGTTGATCCGTTGTAATTAAGCGCAGCAAGAAAGTAGCTGTCAGTGCTCATCCCAAAACCTTGCGTAATATTAACAACACTAGTTCCGTTGTCAGGGTAGCCGATAAAATTGACGCCAACCGTTGTGATGCTGGTCGCTGTCGTGCTTAAAACAAATCGCAGATACTCTGGCACTTCAACAGCCGTAAGAAACTCGCCAGTCGATCCAGTGGCCCGTTTGACAAATATAAACAGCGTCCCGCCCACAGGCGACGAAATGGCGATTTCGTTGCGCGTAAGGACATCGTTTGATCCGTCGAAGCGCACCACGCCATTGCCGCCCTGCTCTGCGGTCTGAAACGTGGGACGATTGGCCGCCGTTGCCTGCGAGACATCGTTGCCGCTGCGGCTGCGATCCGACCAAGGACTAACTTCGGTGTTGTCGCTTTGGTGGATATAGCGGCTGTCAAGTGCAAGCCGCGCATTTTCGACCGCGCCGTAAGTAAAATGCCTATGCCGCGCTCTCATTAGTTGAAGATGATCTCCACGCCGAGGAGGCGAGTATCGTTTGCGATAGTGTCGCCTGCCGCATTCGCGTCACGGTAGACGGTGAACTGAATAGGCGTGTTGGCTGCGGGTGTCCCGCCGATGGTCACGGCACTGGTCGCCGCCGAAACGTGCATATCGTTGGTCGCAATCAGCGTGTCCGTTGCGGTCTGCGCCGTGCCTGCGGCGGTATCCAGCGCATCGTCATTGGCGAAGGCGCGGCCTTGGATGCCCCAGATCACATCGCCGCTGCCCGCCGATGCCGTCCAATAGAAGCGGGCGGCGACGGTGCCGTTGTTGTAGTTCGATGGCATGACCACCAAGGCATCGGCAAACTCGTCCGAGCCCGCGTCGAAAAGAAGCTCGTCAAAGTTCTGGTCGTTGGTCGTTGTCTCGCGGCTATCCACGCCGCATCCTGCGGTGGTCTTGGGTATCCATGCGGAAGCGGGAATCCAGAGGTTTGTTGCGCCGCCGCCACTCGCCGCCGCAAACTCTACGCCCGTGGCCCCCGAATTTACCGTGAGAATCTGCCCTGCCGTGCCAAGCGCGAGAGTCGTGACTGCGCCTGCGGTGGTGGTGACGAGCGGGAGGCCAGAGGTGGAGCCGACTTGCCCCGAAGAATTTATATTGCCGTGACTATGCGAAGCCGCCGCAAAGTCGCCAGTGGCGGAGGTTGCCGCTGTG
>Ga0209229_10000517_pt1 | contig 15663 bp, 5 predicted proteins | sample SanBayMetagenome_FD_187466 | JGI IMG/M metagenome (GOLD analysis project Ga0209229, IMG submission 187466) | Freshwater and sediment microbial communities from dead zone in Sandusky Bay, Ohio, USA (SPAdes) (version 2) | ecosystem: Environmental > Aquatic > Freshwater > Lentic > Sediment | place... | reverse complement strand
CGGATCTAACGGGGAATCGACCTTCTGAGCAGATGGCTTACTTTTGCTAAATGTATCTCGAGTTTTCTGGCTTTCTTCGTCTGAAAGCAATGGGAAGTAAACGGCCAGCGAGTAAAGCAGAATCGCCAACGTTCCACCGCTGAGCATTCCAGAAAAAATCCACCGCAGCGGTTGTTCTCGGTTGAGGCGATTGTTCTTAAAATCCACGAGTTTCCGAAAGAGTGTTAGAAACGAGCGATGGTTAAAAGCAATCGCCTGAAAGAGTGCCCCGGCTAAAAACACCCAAGGAGCATAGGTGGAAAACTCTTCGGGATTTAAGTATTTGCTTGGCCATTGCGAGGGTTGAGAGTCGTCGAAGTCAGCGTCTTTGTAGAATCGGACGGCCGATCCGATGAAAGCCGTTGAGACGGCAAAGAGAAGGACTGGTAGCCAAAAGGAGTCTAAGAATTGGATTTCCAAATTTGTATTACGGGTGTTTTTGGCACCCTGTCGGCATCGCGATAGTGAGGTAAAGATCAGCAACGATGCCAGCAAAGTACAGCCGATCCCGATGATCGATTGAATCGCTGGCAGGTTGGACTCGTTGCCAATAGTCGTCTGAAAGAATCGGAAGTAACGAAGCAGGAACGCGATCGCGAGCATCAGGGGACCGAGCACCAGCGCATTGAGGAACGTGTTGCGCAGGTAGATCACCCACAGGGCCCACAGATCGGTCGAGAAGATTCCAACTTTGGGTGCAAGATAGTTCGAGTGAGTCCGCAAGTGGTGGATCGCTTGCGGTTCACCTTGTTCTACCGAGGCTTGAGCTTGGCCATCTTTCGTTGGACTCGTCCTATCCTTATCGTCGAATACAATCTTAGGTTTCAAAAGCTTTTGGACTTCTTCAAGACTCTCATTGCGATGGAGCAATGCCATGAACCAGCTACCGATATATCCGCCACCGGAGACGGTCGAGAGATAATCGATTTTGGGAAGCAGTTTCTTTTCGGCGAGTGCTTGGAGCACTCCCAGATTGAATGCAGCGCTGCGAATCCCACCACCGGAAAAGCAGATGCTGAAGTTCTCTTGATCTGCCGATTGCCTATCGCTCGAATCACAAGCGGCGTCTCGATTCTTGAGGAACTCCTGCTCCTGCGCGAGCACTTCGCAGAACTCGTAAGGGTTTGGATTTTTGTGGCGATCGGACGGATCCTTGGAGGAATTGAACATCATGAGCGGCTACCTTGGCTTATTCGGATTAGGTTCCGATTCCTGTGGTTCGATGGACCCTAAACTGGAGTAGTTGTCTTTTTGGATAGTTTCACTGTGAGACGCAAAAAATTCTGACAGGACCTTTCCTAGAACCGCTTCGACTTCCAATGCGTTTCCTGTTTGAACGGCTTTTCGAATCCTCTTTTGGACCGGTTCTCCTCTAAGGTGCAACAGCAGTTTGCCGGATAACCTACTAGCCTCCTGGGGGCAGACAGGACCGTTGGGCGACTCTTTGAGTCCTAGGTTGAGCATGCAAACAAGTACATCTGCGGCGGTTTTGACCCCCTCTAGCCGGAAGACGGCTCGAGGAAGCATGACAGCAAGGCGAGAGAATTCGGCGATCAGTTTTTGCGATTGAGTGTTTTTAGGGTCTAGGAGTTCTACGATCCCTCTGTGCAAGTTGTCCATTTCCCCGAACAAGCCAACTGCTCGCTGTGCGGCACGCATCAGCAGATCCCTGCCGTTGATTTGAAAGAATGCCGTAGGCCACTCGGGTCGGAACCCCGAATGGCGGCGGTTTGATTCGATGGCGATCCCGTATAGATCGGCAGCTTGGAGTTTTGTGAAATCGAAATACGGATCGGGAGTGTTTGACTTTTGGACGTGGTAGCCATCCGTGCAGTGCCAAACGAAGTTTCGGATGAGGATTTGATGATCGGTGTTCTCAGGGGATTCAAACTTATGGATAATCCCGAGGGTTTCTTTGCTAGGATGCGCTCCGTCGAACATCCAACCGATCCTGGCATCGTCGGTGGCAACCATCGACTCTTGACGGCATTCGCTTCGATAAGCCTCCCGGAACGCATGATCCAAGGCTTTGATCCGCCATCGCCTGCAGGCTTCTGGTTCGTCGTTGGGGCAATCAAAGTCATCGATGTCCCAGCAAAGCAATTTTCCGATGTGCTCCCCAAGCTGCCGGAACGACTCGACTTGGTCCTTGGAATAGAACTGATTCGAGATCGGCTCGTCGGGAAACTGCGGATTGGTTTTCTTGAACTGAGCGATATCGATATCCTCGTCTCCGGTTAAGGACATCTGGAGGTAAACGAATAAGCCTTCGTTCGGAGGGGTGAATTCCGAGGCATTCGAATCGACTTGAGTCTCGGTATCAGGATATCGGATTCGTCCGACGATGTAGTGCTGAGGTGAAAGTGAATTCTCGGATCCGATCCGAATCAGTCGTTTGGTATCTAGAGGTTTATCGTGATCTAGGTCCAAGATTTCGATGTTGTGGTCCAGGCGAAGTTTACGGATAAGGTCGGCTAGAACGCCGAATTCGTACAAGCCGTTATTGCACCCGGCATCGGAGGCAACGATGATTTTGCAACGCCGTGCGGCGAGTTCTTCTACACCCAAAAATTCGCGGAAACCTCCATCGGCGATGACGCCGTAACCCCAGGACTCCGCATTGAACTCATGCGTTGACCATCGCATGGATTTTGCGTACTCCTGGAAAAGTTGGAACGTATTGAATCGTACAAACTTATTTCCACCAAAGAGAAGCGATTGGTGTTTTGTCGGCTGATTCGTGGTGATGGGATTGGGCAACCACTGCTCAAGTCGAATGTTGAAGACTTGCATCAAGATGCGCAAGGCTGGGTTGGAGGCCATGAAGGTCGAGACCGCAGCGCCAGAGAGAACAATCGCATCGCTGACGGTCAGTCCGCCATGGATGTAATCCTTGGTAGAACGGTAAGTTTTCTGCTCCAAGAGCGTCGGATCGGTCGTCGCTTGCATCCACCCAACGTGCAATGGGGACATTAGGAACGAGTACCAAAGGGATCCGAAACTACCGTCCACCTTGGACGGATTGATGTTGGAGTTGGGTTTGGTTGCTCCCCCATCCATAACCGCAGCTTGGATGCGACCATAAGCCGGCGCGTGGGGGATTGCAAGTCCACCGACAAACAGTGGGTAGGGATACCCTTTTTCGCAGGGGTTCAAAGCATGCAAAGGAGTTTCGCTGTCGATCTGACCGGCTTTGCGAAGAAATGTTTCATGAACTCTCTTGCGGTAGAACAAAAACCAAGGGGATAGGTAGTTGATATCAACCATCAGGATGCCTACCAACGCGACGATTCCAGAGAGGATTAGAATCGCCCAACGGAATTTCTGATCCTCAAAGATGGTCACTGATGTACTGATCCATCGTCGTTCTTTGAACACTTCTGGATAGGCAACCTCGAGCAAAAGGCGATTGAATTGCCAGAGATCAAGGGGTGTTAAACGATCGAGCGATTGGTCAATCGTCGCCGAGCTTTCACGAGGCGTAACGAAATGACTCGGAAACGATGTGTGATTGGTCCAAGCCGGCGCGAGGACTTCTAAGATGGTCCTCAAATTCGAAGCATCTCGGAAAGATATCGGATCGCTGCTAGTTTTTCTTGGCATCGGTGAATCTTGTGACACCCAGCGGTTCAAAATTTCTAGGGCATCTCGAACGGCGATCTCCTTCGACTCGCTCGACTGATTCGAAGAGGGTTGTGCATCGCTATGCTCCTTCGGAGGAGAAGGCAAAAGAGTCTCTCTTACATTCTCTGGAATGTCCTTGGTTCGAATCGCTACTTTCCGGGCCGCTCGAATCATCAGCAACTGGGTCAGTTCCCGATCTTCCTTTTCCTTAGAGGATGCATTCAGAGATGAACCGTCGGCCTTTGGCTCGTCGTTGGAGTCTGAGGGAACGACGAGGTTGGATGGCTTGATTAGCTTGTTTATCTCCCCGAGTAATAGCGGCCCGTCGACTTCGTTGAGCTTTCTATCCCAACTTACAAAATCCGCGGCTTGATTCTTACAACCGGACATTCCGAGAATTGTCACGGCCCACCTTTGAAGGGTTGCGCTGTCGAAATCGAGCCATGTATCCCACTGGTAATTGTCCGGCCTGAGCGATTTTTCCATGGAGTTGCGATTGCGAGCATCTTGGAGGATCGAATTTGCGAGGGCCTTGAGTTGTTCTTCCGTTATTCCTTTTGCATCCAGCTTTTGCTTAATCTCTCTGTCGTCTAGCAACGCAGCCAAACGATCGTACTGGAAAATATCGTAGGTCTGAAACGTAGGTGGTCGGTCGTTGATAAAACCCGAGAGGTTCTCTTGCCCCATGTATCCAACGGCCACAAAGAAGGAGCCCCAGGTGGCGCCAGCAAGGACCAGCCACAAGGCAACTCGTTGCCAAACAGAGGCATTGATCCGCTCGCTACGGACTAACGATCCGATCCGCATCAAGGGAAAAAACATGATCGCAACAATCACAGCGATGGGGATCTGCAAGCTCTTGAGATCGATTTTCTCTGGTAGGAAGCCGAGTCTGTCGGAAACAAAAAAATCTCCATTTCCAATCATGATAGAGCATCCGAGCAGCATGATTCCTGTGGCAATGATCGCCCAACGACCCGGTGCGGGTGCAGGCACCGCCCCGAAATCTCGCTGCAGTCCGCGGCAGATCCCGCGAACAACAAGTACCAAAAAGACCAATACGACCGACGCAAAAATCCCGACGCGCAGATCGGAATTTAGGTCCAGCAACCCTAACCAGCGGCGTACAGACGGAAGGTCAAACAATCGAAAGTAAATGGCGATCAACGAGGCAAGGAAGATGACACTCGCAAAGACCGTCCCGAAAAGAACCGCTGTCTTGAGCAGATAATCGGTCATGAACTCCGTCGGACGATTCAGGTACTGTCCGTCCAAAAGAAATTGAGCATCCTTGGCCGACAATCCGTGGTCATGATCCTTCGACGCCGTCTTATCGTAGTGACCGAGTGTCGAGTAGTATCCGTTTGTGTAACCACCTCCAGATACCGATGATAGGTAATCGACATGCTTCAAAAACCCAGCCCTTTGCATCGTCTGCAAAAGGCCCAAGTTGAACATTGCCGACCGAATGCCACCGCCGGATAGCGCTAAACCAACGAGATCGTCTCCTTTGACTTCGTCGGATTCGGGGTAAGTTTTACCTTGTTTTTTCGCCTCTTCGTTGAGCTTGCGCCTTCGCTTATTGATCGCTTCACGGATCTCGACCTGCTTCATCTCCTTGAAGTTCCTAAGTCCTTGGTCCGAATGCGCCGCTTTCTCGGGATTGCTTGTCACGATATCTCTCGGTTGGTTTAACAGCTCGATGTAACACACCAAAGTCAAATGTGCCCTCTCTTTAGGTTAACGTGTTGAAACGCGCCTTTGGGGCAAGTTTTTGTAAAGAATGTCGAAATTCTTTGAAGACCGCTACAAACCCTACGAAACGCAAAATCCACCTTGGGTTGCCCTTCTTTTCAGTTTCATGGCATCCAAAAATGCGATTCTGAGGGTTAGGCAATCTACCCTAGAAGAGGTTGTCATCGCAGGACTTCGTGCCGCGAAGACCACATTCCGAACGCTCTCTTGTTTTAGGTCACCATCATGGGAATGAAGCCCTCGGCTAGATTTCGAAAGCCTCTTTTTCTGCTTGCGTGTTGCATTCGTTTTCCTTGCCCCTGCCTGGCCCAGGATGTCTTCGTGGACACCGGAATCTCGAGAAGATGCTCCGTAGAGCCTAATCAGGAATTCCCCGATTCTACAATCGAACCGTCCAGTCGGGAAACTGTCGTTCGAGAGTCGGTCCAAACCACAGAACTGAAAGTCGCTGCGGTTGGAAACGCAATGGGCTTTCTCACCCCTTGGAATCCTCAACGCCCTGCTCCGGTCGTCAATGATAGTCTTCTGATAGCACTTGAAGATCCCTTTCTCGAAGGGACCGTCTTTGCTGAACTTGGGGAAATTGGCCAAGTCGTCGGTGTTGCTCAAGAGCCTGGCGTTTTTCGATTCGACCTGAAGTCCCAATTGACGCCTGGTCTACATCGCATTCGATTTCGATGGACGGATCCGCAATTCGAGCCCCATTCCCATTTCGTCTCGCGCCCGATGTGGATCGCTTTTAGGCATTCACAACCCGATGATCCTGTCATTCGAAACATGCCGGCATTGGCCCGTCGTAGTTTGTCCAGCACCGCCCGTCAAGAGTTCGCACGGCAATACTCAAACTCGATTGCTGGTTTAGATCGCTTGCTCAAGGAACCTTACGACGACGCCTGTTTGACAAACAAGGTCGATCAAATCATCGAGAGGCAAGCCCCAAGATGCGAAGTTCAAGTGACAGACGGTCAAGAGGTTTGGCCACTGCCACCAGCAATCCCCTATTGCCAATGCATGCCTATGGCCATCGAGCACGCAGCGCCTGTCCCTCATGCCCCATCGGCCCCATCGGCCAGCGAGCTACCAAATCCTAAATCCGAAGCCACACCGGTTCAAAACCCTTCCGGTGAGGATCCGACGGCTTATGACCAAAACCACCAGTCGATCCCGCATCACCGGACTCGCCTAGTGCTGACGGAACTTCCTGAGCAGGGTAATCAACTACCAGAACCGGTTGCTGCACAAAGAATGGAGTTGCAAAGAGATCCTCAAGACATTGCGACCGAGTCGAATCTTCTTCTTGGAGAATTGGAAAGGATGCAAGCTCGAAGTGAGCAGGCTTGTGCGATCGCAGCTTATCTCGAAGCTCAGGAGCTTTTGCAAGACCGTACCCTCAACTGTCTGACGGCTAAGAAGGTCGTTTCGACGATCGAGTTCGATACTCCTACGATTTTTGCTGGGACAACTTTCACCGGGGACCGAACCGGTGCACTGGTTGGAGACTTGACTATCCTCGAAGGGATGAAGCTCGATGTTTACGGGGACGGACGCTACGCGTTGAGTTTCAAGTACTTGCGTCCGAGCAAGCCGGTGACCCTGCACTTGCAGGTGCAGTGTTGGATCGATGAAGAATCCGGATGGAAGACGTTGACTTTGCCACCGATCTCGATCAACCCAGCCTATGTCGATCCGAATAATCCGATGAAAGATTATTCCTATTCCGGTCACAGTCGAGCTTTGGAGCGTTCGAGCGGGTATGTGCAAAAGGCCCGTCGTACTGGCGCAGCGGTAACTGGGTATGGGCTCAATAATCCGTCGGATTTGAGGAGTTACTGACCACTGCTAGGACTACACCCCGAAAGCGGGTGGACTTGAGTTGTATTCGGGTAATTTTACCGATTTAGCGATTGGGTAGCCGGGATGTACCGATAAAGAGACTCGTACCGATTGATCCCCTGAAATGCTAGCGAAGAATTCGCTATAAGGGTTTGACGGTGGAGTTACGCATGGAGGTCGCGCCAGTGAACAAGCTTTACCATGGATTTGTGGTGATATTCTGCGGTGTTTGTTGTAGCCTGAGCTTGGTCGCCTGGAGGAATTCTGCCGATACTTCCGCTCGAAAGAGTGACTTAGCAGAAGCGATCGGTTCAGAGTCCCACAGGCCAAGCGATGGCATACCAGCACCTCGCAGGCTGAGTCCTCGGATCATGCGAGCCTTCGAGCAAGCCCACCGCCCGAGTCTTGTTTCGGACAGCCCCGTGATATCAGCTTCGTGGTCACCGGCTGCTACCGCAGCAGCCCAGCTCAGGATCGTTTCGGTAAGCAACAGTATCAACAACAGCCTGACACTCAAATGGGATGTTAGTAAGACCAAAGAAGTGTGGTTGGTTGATAAGGATGCAGTGTTACAGTTGGACTCTGGCATTCCGTCTTCAATCACCTGGGACCAGATAGCATCCGACAATAATAGTATTCAGGTCTCTGAGACTGCGCCTGCGGCTACACCCAGGAGCCTAACTGCAAAATTTTTGCAACCTGGAACATACCGTTTGAGTCTCAGTATTACCGAGGTTGCTGATCCTAATGACGCTTTCAAAAAAGTCTCTTCCTTGAAGCTCCTTTCGAACAGCACAAGTCCCGATGTTATTATCTTCGTTCCAGGTAGCGTCAAATCCACGCCTACAAACCTCAGTATAAAACGCGGTCAAGATTACGATTGGGAGAAATCGGATTCCGTCCCGGCATCTATAGACTTCTATGTAAATACGTTCGCGTCTTTGATGGTGACTCGCAGCAAACAAAATACGGAACTAAGGGGCTTCCTCGGATCGCTTGCGTCGTCGACGCTCAACGTGGAAAACGTGCAACTTTTTTCCGGTGACGTGCTCTCTTACAAAACCTTTACTACCGCAGGCTCAGCGGCACTTGTGGTACTGGAAAGCGATCCTACATCGAAGGATGCATGGGTCTCTGGCACCGCGATTACGCTAAACACAAAGGCGACAGACCAACAAAAAGCTTTGGGGGAATTGAAAATAGGTGGAGTTCCCGGTTCGGTTGGAGCACCTATCAAGCTCAGCGATCCGTCGCAAGCGCGGACTATCGATGTTGATGGTGCTAAAGAGATCGGCAACAAAAACCTGATCAAGCTCTTCCTAGACGGCAAGCAGATCGCAAAGCAACTTGGATTGCCCTCAGGGAAAAATTCGATTGCCGGTGTGAAGTTAAGCGAAGGTCGGCACCGACTCTATGCGACGCTGTCGCAAGGGGACAACGAAGTCGATCGAACACCCGAGGTTGAGTACGACATGCAAACCGGAGGGTTTCGCGTGATCGAGGTCACCCCCAAGGATTTCGGTATCGCCATCAACTCCAAAGTCATCGAGATCCAACTGTCACGGCCTTTGCTGGCGTCAGTTGATGACAAAAAGTTGGGCGAGGCAATCTCTGTAGAAATGAGTGGTTCTGGTTCGAGGAACGGTCCATTCAATGGCGATTCCGGAACACCAACTGGCACTCCCATCACTGTCCTTCCAGATCGGCAACGGATCCAATTGCCTTTCACCTCGGTCAATGCTGGGGTCCACCAAGTTTCGATTTACGGTGGTGAAGATCTCAGGGATGAATATGGCAACAAACTGGAAGGATCCAATGGAAAATCTGGTGATTTGTACACCGCAGTGCTTGGTGCACCGGCAGGTGGTGCAACCCGATACGCCGACCCGCTTGTCCCTGGAGTGATCGCAGGGCGGGCGCCGGTGGTCGAATATCCATCGGCGATTCCAACGCGAGATCAGCCCAAAGGCTTCAATCCCAATGATCGGGTCGAAACTCGAGTCGCTAGACTCTATTTTTATCGCGATGCACATCGGGTCGCTCAGATCCTCAATCGGCGTGCTCAGTCCTACGGTCGACAGGACGTTACCTATCGCCGGCAGATCGCCGACCAATCCCGACGTGAGGCCGAGGAAGCGACCACACAGCGTCAAACGCGAGAGCGGGCTGCGGTGACCGCCGCTCAAAAGACACGAGAACTGGAAAACAAGCTCAACGACGCCGAACAGGCTTTGAACTATACGCTCAACCAGATGCAGCAACTGACCTCCGACCGCTCGGCCAACCCACTCAAGGACAAACAGCTTGCACAGCTTGAAATCGCTGCCCGAGCCTATACCGACCAAATCCGAGCCTTGGAGAGTCAGGTCTTAGTCGCCCGCGAGCAGGAAATCGCGACCAATGAGCAGTGGCTCCAAGCGCAGCGGGCCGAAGAGCTCGACAAGGCTGAGCAATTTCGGCTTGAAACCGCTGCGGCTCATACCGATCCAGATACGTTTGCCGAAGGGCGTCCCGATAGTGTTGACGCGGTCCATCAAGTCAGCATCTCGGTGATCGGCGAAGGGGTCCTTCATCTTCGAGGTCCACTGCGAGGGGTCAACCAAGTCCGATTGATGATCGATCAGATCGATACTCCGTGCGGTTCGGTACGCATTAATATTCACTCGACGCAAATCAACGGTGACGAAGCCGACGAGCTCGAGGTGGTAGCAAACCGCCTACAGACTTACATTGACCAAGCCCGATTCATGACGATGCAATCGTCGGAGGTACTCCGCAAAGCGGTTTTGACTATCGCGGCCGAGAGGGCCGATGAAGCTCGGGGCATGTACCCTGGCGATTCCCAAGAGGAGCGGGACCAGCGTTACTTGTACGCATTCTTTGGCAAGGACTTTATTGACGAATTGAAAGCTTTGGATTCGGAGTTGCTTCATACGGGAAACAAGCTTCTCTCTTTGCATTCGATGGATGTGACGAGTTTGTCCAGCGCACTTACCTTGATGGCTCTAGCCAACAACAGCACCCGATTGGCTATTTTGCAACGGTTCGAGGAGCTTGTTCAAAGCGATCTTGGGCCGGCCGAGCAGCGATTTTTAGAAAACAGCATTTCCGAGTGCAATGGCAAGCAGTGCAATTTCGGTTGTAGGTTTCGGTGCAAGCACAAGGAGCCCCCGCCGATGTATCATTTGACGCCCAGTGCGTCGTTTATCTCGATGCGAGGATTCTTTGATGCGAATATCTCCAATGACGGCACGCTTAATCCGATCCAGCGAGAGATGATCCGACTGGCGCAGATCCTAAAAGCACGCTTAGTGACCGAGTTGGAGCTTAAGCAACGGGTGATGGAGCGAGCCGTCATTGAGGAACGCTTGGCAGGCGTCGAGAGCGATCAGGATTTGTTGAATCTCGAACAGCGCCGATTGACTCAGTTGCGGGCGACGACTGAACAAGCATTGACGTTCCGTTCGACGATCCTGCCGGCGCTTTCGAAAGCGACGACACAAATCGATACTGCGGTGGAGCAGTATGAATCGATCACTATGGAACTTATCGAGATGTTGCGTCGATTGACCCAACGGATTGGGCCGGCTAGTCGAGACGATGAGTCGGTTCAAGACAAATTGATTCGGATCAAAAACCTCATCGCAAGCACACGCGACTTTAGGGGACAACAGTTTAAGACTGCAACCGAAGGTGCGTTTACCAAGATTGACACTCCCGAAATATCCAAACTCTATGGTGTGGAAATGTTCCTTCATGGAAAGTACCGACGCTTAAACGAGATCTATAGTTCCTTAGATCCAGCGGAGCTCGATAGCATGGTCTATTTGACGGGGAGCAAGCAGCAGCGACAAGAGTTGCAGGGAATCGTCAAGGCAATCGCGTCCCGGTTGGGTGACGTTCAAAAACAACTTGACCAGATCGATTTTGCATCTTCGGACACTTCGCAAGAAATTATCGCTCGACTCAAGGATCGAGTCGAGTGCGTTATTCAAACCACCGGCGGGCTCGTAGGTCGCAATAATGCCGGTCAGCCTCGCTACGCAATGATTTCTGTGTACGACTTAGAGGTTTCTCTCGATGAGATCCTGCAGTTGCTCGTAGAGCAGAATTCCAAATTTCAAAAGCTCACGAGGATTCAAGATCAGAAGGCGAGGATTCTTGAGATGGTCGAGGTACTCTTCTCTTCGACGCAATTGGAACCTATCGCAGTTAAGCAAGCGTTTCAGGTATACCAACAGTGGATTTCGTTTTCCCAGAATATGAAGGACCTATTGAGCAGCATGGAAACCAATACGGATTCTGCTCGATCCCAATTGAAGGATGATATTCTTCTTGCTCTAAATATGACGGATACTAGTTTCAATGATTGGATCAAGAGCATCAGCCAGCTCGATACTGACCGCTCGTTGCTTCAGGCCAATCGTCGGCCACTGGACCATAAGAAATTTCTTGACATGCTCATCGATGAGCTCGAAGAGAAGTTCATCGAGCTTCTCGAGGGGACCCGTGCCCATACAGCGAATGTTGATAATTATCTCAAGCGACTAACAACCGCGTTGGATGACGATTTCAACACCCAGTTCTACTACCCGATGTTCCGAGCGATCCGCAAGGGAAGCCAGTCTTACAAAGTTGAGTTCGGTCAGACCGAAACAACCAATGTGCTTGCGAACAATCGCGAGCTTGGTAAAGTCTCCCCGTCTGCGACCATGGAGTTTGATCTGCCTCGCCGCGATATTTTGGTCCGCGAAGGGATCGACTCGGCGCTTGCAGTTTACAACGATGCAGGTGCACTGATCCAAGACCCTAGTTTTTTGGCGTTGGCCAAGATGAAACAAGGGGGAGTTCCCAGTGCAACGGGTGGAGTTGTCAATGTCTTACCGAGTCTAAGCAATCCGACTGCCGAGCAGATGATTCGGCAAGGGGCCGGTTCTAGTCCTCGTTTTGAATCCAACGTCGAAAAATTGATCCCGGATCCTGCCATCTACAAGTTCGAGACGGGAACTGGATACGAAGTTCGACCGGTGATCGCTCCGGATGGCCAAGCCGTCGTTTTCGATTTTAACTACATGTACACAACCCAAGTCCGAGAGCCGGTACGGGCCGATGAAAAGCACCTGGGGAGAATCAGGCAACACTTCATCGATACCGACGTGCATCTGTCGAACTTTGAGTTGCGAGAAGTCAGCAGGTATGTCGTAGCGCTGAAAGCGGCACGGACTGCCAAGGGAGTTCCATTGCTTGAGGATATTCCTGTAGTGGGTGCGTTGTGGAGGCCGCTGCCGAGTGATGAAAAGTCGCTGCAACAGAATATTATTATGGCCCAAGCGACCATCTTTCCGACGCTCTTCGATTTGATGGGCTTGCGATGGGCACCTGCGGTTTCGGATGTGGATCCCATGCAGTTGTCGAATCGCGAATACATCGTTCGGAATCGAAATCGCTATCTCGAAAATCGGATTTATGATTACAGCAGCTCTAAAGTTGATGAGTTCCTACGGATTCCTGAATCCGCTCGCCGAGCCGACCTTTATCGATCTCAGGAATCTATCCCCACGCTCCATCCCAATGGCTACGAAGGTCCAGGGTTGGACTATCAAGTGCGCCCGATGCAAGAGGGGTACGATCCACAGGACCGTGCACCTAGCAATTCACGATTTCCAGCCAAATCACCGGCTGGGAAATCGGGATACTTGCCCGAACGCTTCGAAGAAGCCCCTGCCAAGCGGGTTATCCGAGAGGAACTGCCCAATCCGGAGCCCGATGTGCCTCAGCAACGTGCCCCGATCCTGATGAATCCGCCGGCCTCCAAGCCATCGAATCGGTAGATGGATAGCTCTCGATATAAAGCGAATGGAAATGTGCGATGAACATCTTGAAACGCTCGCGATTGATCCTCGGAATCTCAAGGCCTGCATGTTTAGGCAAGTACCTAGCTAGTTGCCTGGCTCTTGGTTGCTTGTGCGGCATCTCAACGGCTCAGGCGATCGATCCGCTGACTTACTTCAGCGGACGCCATCGGATTCGTCCGGCTTGCAATGTACCTCCGGGCGATTATCAGTACCTGCCTCGAACACCGGTCGTATCCTCCGGCAGCTTGCCGGCACTGCCTAGGCACTCTCAGGAATCGATGGAGCGAGCGATTCAAGCGGCTAGGAATCCTGGTATTCCTCAAGCATCGATGACCCCATTAGCAGCAATTCCATTTGCTCAAAACCCAATCAGCAATCCGCTTAAGGCACCACCTTTGGGTGTCGTACCAGACCCGCGCTTGAGCCCGTGGAATACGAATCCTTGGACGACGAATCCATGGACCTCTCAGGTGCCAACGCAAATGGGTGCGTACCCAAACGCGTTCACTCAGAACGTCTTCCCAAATAGTTCATCGCTAGCACCGTCGACCAACTCACCCACGGTGCGTCCGGATTCAAAAACCCTGCAAATGGCTGCACCATTCTTAGACGTTGCTCATTGCCGAATCCGGGACGCATCGATCGCGATCGACCCTCAGGGGAATTGGACGATCAGTTTCAAAGCCGAGCAAAATCCACTTTTGGATCGCAATGCAATTGTTCGCAACAGCGAACTGCAGCTTAAACGCAATCTTTTTGTGATGGATGTTCGCCTTACCGATGCAGCAGTTTCCCGAACAAACGCCGTGACGGCTGCTGTTCAGACTTTACCGACGATTGATAATCACCGGTCGACAGGGCTGGTTCAATTGCAGGTCCCTCGGATATCGATCCAGCGCGAGAGCTCGGAGTTTTATACGTTTCATGGGAACGATCCCAAGATCGCGCAACACTTTGAAAGAATCCAAGGTGCAGAGTTTCAATTTTACGCGCTACTGGACCCTTTGACAGGTTCGGGCCAAGGAGTCGTCATGCCCTGGCAACACCCTTCCTGGAAAAAATAATCATGAGAAGTATATTTGCCGCTGTGTTGATGATTGCGACACTTGCAGATATTGCATTCGCACAAGCACGAGTCAGCCGAGTCATCCCGTCGCTTGAGATCGAGATTCTCGATCCGAACGTCGATGCGCGTGGAAATCCTGGAGTGATAGTCGGCCAAGACGCTTCGGGGCAGACCCAAGTAGACATAGCACCGACGATCATGGTGCATCGGTATTACTACACCGGTGATCGGACTTTTCGAGGGCCAGACCTGCCCGGTGGTCCAAGCATTATCGTCGCCTTCCACCCTAAGAGTGGTCAGAAGGTTTATTTGCCAGTCCAAATGCTCCCTGGTTCACCGATGGTGACCTATACGGCTCAATCGATTGAATACGACTTTGGAGATCGAGCGGTTTTGGTCTCCTTCCCTCGATTCGGAAACCCCAAAGTCGTGTATCGAAACGGTCGGTCCTTTACAGACCGACTGGGTAATTTGGTGCATTGGGACAAGGTCAAGGGAGTCTTTGCTAGCCACCGAGATTCAGACCAACCTTCGAGGATGCAAGAGATCTCCGAGGGAACGCAGACATTTGCTAAACCTCTGGTTCTGCCACTTCAAAATATGGCACGGTATGTGCCCGGGGTAACGCCGTTTATGGATTCAAAGGTCGGTGGCCACTCCCAAGCACGGCAAGAGACGACCAAGGGGACTTATCTCCCGGAACCTTGATGCGGAAACAGAGTTTGGCCCTCTCGACCTACCGGGTAGAGTGCATTTTGTTCGGTAAGTTTATTCGCCATGGCCTCTCGTAGAACCCTGGCCTTATCAGAATGTGTAGTTGCCAAATCGGTTTGCTCATAAGGATCCGCGTCCAGATCGAATAGCTGCATACGAGGCGAGGATGGCTCGGGCAAGTAGTGGTAGATGAGCTTCCAATCCCCCTGTCGAAAGACCGTAAAGTAATTGCTCCGATGGGGCGCATGCGGGAAATGCATCACAAACTCTCGGTCCAACAACGCAGGTTCGCTCGATGCGAAAATTCCTTTTAGCGAATTTCCGTCTACAACGTGACCGGTTGGGATTTCGAGCTGGACTAGCTCAGCGATGGTTGGAAAAAGATCGTAGATCGCTCCCCAACCTTTACGGATCTGACCCGAGGGGGTCGGCAATCGGTCCTGCCACTGATTCTTGGCCGGTTTGGCCCAGGCGGCGATAAACGGCACCCGCATGCCTCCCTCGTAGTGCGATCCTTTCTTGCCTCGCAAGGGGGCCGAACTGGCCACCGCATGGGGTTCCCCCAACGGTGCATCCGAACCGTTGTCACCTAAGAAAAATACAAGGGTGTTTTCGGCAATCCCCAGCTCGTCGAAGCAATCGAGCATTTTCCCGAGCGAATCGTCCATGCCTTGGACCAACGATGCGAACGCTAAGGCTTGTTTGGAGAACTTGCCAGCAGGATCTTCGGTAGGAAATCTAGGATCGGCTTGGAAGGGAGCATGGACGGCATAGTGG
>Ga0209229_10000516_pt1 | contig 15665 bp, 29 predicted proteins | sample SanBayMetagenome_FD_187466 | JGI IMG/M metagenome (GOLD analysis project Ga0209229, IMG submission 187466) | Freshwater and sediment microbial communities from dead zone in Sandusky Bay, Ohio, USA (SPAdes) (version 2) | ecosystem: Environmental > Aquatic > Freshwater > Lentic > Sediment... | reverse complement strand
ACCACACTTCCTTGTTGCATTATCTCATTAACTGATAAATTAATATGGTACTTATCTAACAAGTCCCATACATCCATTACATCTAACTCTTTAATAGTTGCTAATAAAGTAGCCATAACTTTTATCTCCAAAATAATTATGATAATGAAATAAGGTACTTGCTAATACAACAAGTACCTTTAACTTATGCTGCTATTAATTGATCTTCATGCTGCATTATTACAGCATTAAGAAAACTCATATAACTTTCGTATTCATTACTAACATCATAAGAGTTATTTATTTCTACCAATTGATCATAAGAGAAGGTAGAAAATAAAGATGATAAGTCTCTGTTAAGTAGTGAAAACGATATCTTGTTATCAATGTAATCATCGAATATAATCTGCCAGTTACATTGAACATAACTAGGTTTCTCTAACCATAACTCATGTTGTAATTGCGGCGGATTAACTTCATTAATTACAAGTAATAACTGACCTATGTTGTCACAACTATTCCAACTCCATGAATAAAGATATGGATATTGTTGTAGTAAGTCGCGTACTTTAGTTAATACGCTAATTGCTTTGTGTGAGTACATAATCACCTCAACTAAACGGTAACAATTCAGGATGATAAAACTCATCAGGACGACACCATTCACGAACAAAGTCATCTAAATTAGCTTCATAATCTTCAGGATCATGCGTACTAAAGTCATCAAGTAAACAGCAACGTAAGCTATCAATGTAATTACAGTGATAATAACCACCTTCACTAAATAAGTTAGCTTCTTGAAGATCGTCATACATCTTTTCACGTAATAATTCATCTTCAGGTTGTTTCTCACAATATGATGCGACATATTCCAAGCAGTAACTAGGAGTAATTTCACAACAATGTGTTACTTGGTTGATATTGAAATAGTAGATATCAAATATGCGTCCATATTCATCTACCATCTGTTGAGAGTAATTAGTTGTTGCATCAATAGCAACAACGTATATTTCTGGTCTCATATTTTTTCTACCTTAACTCGAACTAATCCTTGTTTTAATGGTGCAATATTTTTGAATGAACCTTTTGACAAATCAATAATACGTCCTAATTTATTGAAGTTACCAGTATCTTGTACTAAACAAACAGTTGATTTTTTATTAGCCACATTAGTAACTTTCAACTTAGTACCAAACTTGTAACTGTTATGAGCGCAAGTGTTACCCCATTCATTAAACGTAATACCACTAGCAGTCTTACGACCATGAAAATAGCCACCATACCAACTAGCAATACCGTAACTAGGTTTAGTTGCAATTACTACTGGCTCGATACGTCCACTACCACGTTCGCTAATGTTAGTAGGAATCTCTTGAGTTAATAATGCTGTAGCAATAAGTAATTCAATCACAACTTGTAATTAGATAAGTTTACACAACAAAAGAGTTAGATCAGTTGTTAACTAATCTAACTCATGTTTGTTATTTGATGTAATAGTTACGTTAAACTACTAATTTATATTCAGTAGGAGATACAATTCCACTACTATCACCATCTACCTCAATAACCAATTCACCAATGCTTGTGATATGAGTAATCGTCCAAATAATAGAGCCTTCAAAAGGAACAATACGCCGCACTTTATCACCAACTTTAAATTCACTCACTATTTTTTCTACCTTAGTTTGTTCGTTAATTTTTAACCATTCATTGATCTCATCTTTATCTATTTTAGGTAGTTGATGTCGTATTCGTAATCCTAATATATCTCTAGCTTGTTTATATGTTAAATCACCATGAAGATCGAGCATTGATGTTAAATGCTTATCAATCGCAACTTTTAATTTCGATATCATAAACAACTCCTATTATTTTTTTCTATGTGTTGTATAAATTCTATGATTAAATGACATAATATGGGGTGACACATATCATTCCATATTATGTTATTGTTTATGTTACAAGTTTGATTCAATGTACTGGACGATTAATTTCCGTCCAACTTCAGATTCAGACTTGTCTTGTTCATCCGTTATTTTTTTGAACATGGATGCCTCTTTTTGATTAAGATATACGACTAACTTAACCTGGTCTTTATTGGTTGACTTCATAAAGTTATGTTTTGATAATTAGCAGATGTAGTTGGTAGCTACATCTGCTTTATTTTGGCATAACATTATACAAATATAGCATCCTAGCTATATGAATATTACTAAGTATATTAGGCTTACTTAGTAATATATACATTATGAGAGTTGACAAACTCTCCTAATTATGTTTTGGTTCTTCTTGTGGTGGAGGATTAGTTGGTGACTCTTCACCTTCTTTTCGTTCATCAGGATCGGTAGTTAGATTAAACATAATTTTGCTCCAGATAGTTAGCCAGTAAATAAGAGGTAGAGAAAGTAAGCGTGTGAGGTTTTCTATCTATATAACAACACCAATCCGATCTTAACTTAATATCAATCGTTAAACCATCAAGATCCGCGTATATTGATTGACTAGGATTGTCGGATCGTAAGTTATCAATAATCCGTTGTAGTGAAGTTGTCATAAGTCACCTCTATTTAATAACAACCAACAGATAAGAAGATATGTAGTTAACCGGGAGAAGTACGTTGTTATGCAAGGAATGTACTTCTTATCTGTAAGTAATCATCAAACTAATTACATATCTTTATTGAAGATAAGAAGTTTCATGTTGTCATTAATTTCATTATCTCCCATTACCAATGAACAAGTAATATCAGATAGAAAAATATTGTTATCGTTGTCGTTGACTTGATCTTCGTTGTTGATGATAAACATGATTAGCTCGCCCTTTTTGTGATAACTATAAAATGAAATGAGTTATTAAACTCAAAGGTGACACTAACTAAATGCTAATGTCACCGACTGAGGATATTAACTAATTAATGACTACCCTTTTCTATCTCTTCTTCAGTGGCAGGTCGAATGATAATGATATCATCCATATCAACCTCTTCTTCAAGATCAATACCTTGAAGCTTACGAATAATCTTTTGTAGTTTAGTTTCTTCCATGATGCACTTTCCTTTTCCTATTTAACTAATTTGCCACTTACCATTAGGATATTGTAACGCCCAATTTAGCAGAATATTCAAAGCATAACCAGCGTTACCAGGTGTAGGTTTCCAGTAGCCACCTGTGTCATGTAAAACGCCGACACATTTACCTAGTTCCTTCTCCGAAAGAGATAACTTTTCGACATCGGAAAGAGAGGGGAAATTAGGTAAATTTTCGGAGATAAACGCCTTTTGACGTTCAGATATTTTTTTACCGAATAATTCTCCGAATCTTATGTCGGCTTTAATTACATAATATTCACCCGTATATCTCTCAACACCTAATTCTCTTACTCCAACATATAATACATCAATTGTTTCTCTACCTAATTTACCATCCAACCAATATAAACCATTTTCCTTATCTAATGTTTCATAATAAAACTTACTGTAATTGTAAGTAATATTAAGAGTGGCTTGATTAGTACCACCTTGATTAGTACCACCTTCACTATGAGAATAAGGTAGAAAAATAGGTGTCCCAACTTGATCAACTAACTCAACATCATAACTCATTTTTTTGTTCCTTATCTAACATAGCGGTTAATAACGAGGCAGAAAGTTTATTTAATTGTTGTGCTTCTTCCCACAACTTTTCACGATCACCTTCCCTAATAGTATCAACTGCTTCAACTATTCCTCTACTTAACCATCTCAATTCATCACCTACTCTCTCATTACCTGTTTTGAGAAATGCTCGCGATAACGAATCAAGACTACCTGCTATTTGCGTTAAACTATCGAGTGCTTCTTTATTATTCATTGCTCTGTTCTAATCCTAATTTAATACCAGTTAATGTTGCATTTAACATTATCTTATTTGATTGTTCAATGTCCCTCATTCTTTCAACTAATATTTCATTAGGAATTGAATATAATACGTCACAACTATGAGATAAGTCACTGACAACACAAATTAACTCATCACATAATTTGTCATTACCTGTTAACTTAAATCCTTCCGACAAACGACGTAAGTAATCTGCTATTGAACTAATATCAGTTATTACGTCATTAATCTTATTATTCCAATCACTCATTTTCTACCTCTTCATTACTGAAACTAACTAAAAATGTATGATATGGTGAGATCAGAGCAACTAAAAATGTATGATATGGTGAGATCAGAGCATAATGTCCACCATTAGTACATTCTCGCATTTGACTGGTAAATTCCCAAACTATTTCTGATAGTTCAGGAAGACATAAATTATCTAACTTCTCACTATTACGAATACGTTCTGCTATTTGAGTATCATAATAGTCCTTACTAAAGTAGTAATCAGGTACATCTTCACCTAACAGATTACATAAACTTGTTTCGTTAGTAACACATTGTTGATACGTCCATATCTCAACAACACATTCTTTTAATGTTTCGATATCTAAGTTAAAAATGTTATTTCTAACATTTTCGTAAGCTTCCGTTGTATGTGACCATTCCCATGTCATATTATTCACATCCTGCAATAGTAGAGTTAATACCTAAATACAAGTTACTACCACAATAAGAATATGTTTCATTATTCTTACTAGCAATAACATCAAATCCGTTAGTAGAGGTAGAAATAATAACTTCTATTCCTTTACCATAAGCGTTTATTAATCTAGTTTCTAAATCAAACATAATCAATCACACATTCCTTATACTTGTTATATATTGATATTAATTCTTCGTACAAATAAGTATCATAAGGTAAGTCAGTTATTACCTCTAATTCGTAATCATTGTTATTACGATAATAGTGAACATACAATACAACTCTATTATCCAAATACATTAACTTCAATAACGTTGTATATCTGACATTAGTTATTGCACTAACGTAATTAGCTAACACAGTTACTACTTCACTAGATGTTGTGAAGTTAGGTGTTACTAGTTGTTTGTTGTTAACTGATATTAATGTCATGATTAAGATACTCCAATAACGTTATATCTGTAACTGAAACTAACTTAATAAGCGTCAACTTACTTATGTTAGTTTTCCACTCATTATTGCAACAAGTAAATGCTGCAATACTCATATCTTCAAAACAAAACTCTAACAAGTAACGATAACGATCAGTTACAAAGTTAGAGTTATTAAGCTTACAATTTACCTAATCATGATGATTGACTCATCATTCCAAACAATGTTTAATTAGCTGGATTGGTGCTTCAAAACTAAACTGCCCACATCTACTCTTAACACTCCATTTATCAGAATCATTTAAACTCCATTCATCAACTATCCATTCTTGTAGTCCATATTGAGGATGGAAATACTTGAATTTCAATCCTACATAAATATTGTTGTTGCTTAACCAAGTAACATCCAAAATATCTATTGAAAACGAGCAAGCGTAATAGTGAGAATAAGTAATGCTAATATCAATAATGTCATTACTATTTAAAGTTTGATATGTCAAAGAAGGAAGATTACTAATTCTATTTTTCAATTGATTAAGAGCAGTTTCAATGTCATCACTTGTAATAATAAACAAGCGATTACCATCATTAGTTTTCACAATAAACGTTTTCATTTATGCCTCCAATTAATACAAAATCCGATGCACACACAGTACACCGGATAAACTACTACATATCTAGAAGTATATCTAACAGACGATCTACTTCTCTTGATAACTCTGTATCTTCAGGATACCCGTAATGACAGATACTATCGTCATCATCCTCATCAGAGTAAATTAAATGAAATATACGGCTCATATCACCTTCCTGTTGTTGATCATCTTCTAACATAAACAACCATAATAATGAATATTATAGTTAATATACTTCATCAATCAACTAAGAAGTTATATTGTAATGTTTTTTAATTCTTTGTACTTCATTTTTTCTAATAAAAAATGGTGTAATGATTCTTTGAACTGGTTGTTGGTATGTCATATTTTAATCCCTCTTCTTTTACCTACAAATTATTGATTATTTTATGAAATTAAGTTGTTTTCTATAATGCTATATGGTACTGACGTAGTATTATCTCTTTTATAACGTCAAATATCTATCTTAGTGTATAAGAGTATTGTCAGCTATGGTATTTATAGCTGACATTTTCTAATTGTATTACTGTAAGGTGATTATTTCTTTAACCATACCTATAGATCCAAATCTATCTACCTTAACGTATAACTCTTTATCCTCAACATTTATTTTTAGTACCCTATCCCCATGATAATGATCTGTAGGGTAAGATTTCAATCCATTAGCTATTTCCACCTTAGCTAATTCAAATTCTTTTTCTTCTTGTTTTAATTGTTGTTTTAATTCTTCTAATTTGTTTGTACGTTCAATTTGTTCAATGATCAACAATTTTAACTTGTCCATAACTACTCCAAAAAAATGAGATAGAAAAAGTAGTAAGCCGCTACATGAACAACTTACTACACACTTAGCTCGTAGTTACGATATCCAATTTAAGTTAGTAACCTTACAACCTGCGGAATTTTGATGTCCTCCCCCGCCTAATTGTTTAGCTAACACACTAACATCAAAGTTATGTGTTTTCTTATTAGACCTAAAGCTAATAAGATATTCATCTTTGTGTTTAACTATTGCAACTACGAATAACGTAGTAGGATTAGTATTGTAGATGTAAGAACAAACATCGCTAACTAATCTACTATCTTCATAAGGTATTTCAACAACTAACACTTCGTAATCAATTACCTTACGCCACTCAGCAGTAGTAGCTATTTCCTTAATACGATTACGCTTAGGTTGTAACAACTTAACACCTGTAGGAACTATCAACTTAATTAGTTCATCTTGTGTTAATGGTTCTAGTACATCATACAAGGTGTATGACTTACGTAATGAGCTAACACACTCATGAATCTCTTCACTATAAGGTAGATCAAAGTTCCATAAGTCACGATCCTTAACATAGTTAAGAAACGCAGGTACTACTTCATTAGGAAAGAAATGTTTCCATGTTAAAGTTGCACCACACTCGTTCATATCGAACTTAGCTAATATACGACTACTAAGATTAGATAAGTCGTTCATTGCTGTTTTGTGATGATCAATTACTATAACTTGACAACCATCATCAGCATATTTTTCTAACTGACTTGCAGGGAAAGAAAAGTCAACTATCACTAACCTGGAGTTAGAAAAAGAGGGTGTGTCTCCATAACAACACCCTATTATTTCTGCATCTGGATAAACTTTAGCAGCTACCCATGATGCAGCAAATCCGTCAGGACAATCAGTAGTCGGATTAACCTTATGATAAATAATTACTGTTTTCATTTTTACTTTCTCACTAAAGTACAAGGTCTCCCTGTTAAATGGAATGACGCTTTATACTCATCCAATTTTATATTCATACCTGCATCATACAAGGCATGAATAATCTGACTAATTGTTTGATGATTCTTACCTAAAGTGGAGGCTATTTCACGGTAAGTTAACATTTCATCTTGAATTAAACCTAATATCTCAATTACAGTTTTGATACTAGGTTTCAAGATTGGTAATAGCCATTCTTGTTCGCTATTAGTCAGTTCCATAAATTTAGTTATTTCAGGAGCTAACTCTTTAATCCTTTCTAAACTTTCGACGTTCATACTGATACTGCTGCTATTAACTCATCAATTGTTTCTATCTCACTATCGTTAGTGAAATAGTAAATATCTTCTATTAACTCAACATCAACACTAGATTTTAATTCCTGGTAAGTGAAGTTTACGTTCTTACTACCTTCAACACAGTACCAACTACCACCTTTCATCTTATCTTCATAAACTAATATGCTACATGGTGTATGAGAACTACCGTATGTACCGTTAATAATATTTTCTCTCATTTAGTTCACCTACTTTCCAACCAGTAATCGGTTGAAATACGGACACTTAATCTTATCACAAAGATTAATGCTCATTTTCTATATCCAACAAAAAAATACACAGTAAATTACCCTTACTAACTGAATATATCAGTTTTCAGGGTAAATGAATCAAGTTAGTACAAACATCTTATCAGGATGCACATACACACCTGATGTTTCGTTTTTTAATTTTATATTAATTTTGTGTTTGGACACAAAGTTAACCTCTTCTATAGTTCTGTTGTTGATGCTATCACCAACTTTCAGTTTACTTGCCTGAACTGTTGTCATTTTTTTCATCATCCTCTTCTAAATCTTCAAGTACATCTTCATCTAAATCTGAAAAATAAAAATAATCTAAATAAGTTTCAGTTACTTTATCTAACTCATCAGTTCTATTATTTTGAGTCATATTAATTAATCCCTACATTTACCGTATATTAAACAATCCCCTGTTTGTTCATCTCTAGCATTAGTAGCTAGAGTTAATGAGTTAGTAGTTAACAGGATTAACAGCGTTATTGCAATTAACTTAATCATAATACTGTTACCGTACCGTAATTAGCTATTTATATTGTAACTTAAGTGCATACCATAGTTAGTTACAACGTTAAGTTAATTAAACATAAAAAAGCTAGTAACACTTTTGTATCACTAGCTAATCTTGTTATCGCATTACGGTAATGCGATAATAAATGCAGATAGAAAAAATAATAAATAGGTATAAGAAAAGCCACTAACGGAATACCTTGTTAGTGGCTGAAATATATTCAAACGTTCAGACAGTTTAACGACGTATCCAGGTCGGAATTTTATTATTTTACATCATCCCAAGACACTGATCCTGGTTCTTTCATTGCTTCTTCTGCTGCTTGAATATCAAGCTGATCTTCAAGAGTTGAATTAAGGTAGTAACTATTACCCCCTTTACACTTAATTACTTGATTTTTTTCACGATCAATTGTATATGATGACACATCAACTTCCATCACAGTAGCTTTAATTAAGTTACCATTTATTTCTAATGGTAGTAAATCGGCGGCTGTTTGATTAGCTTCCTGCATGGATTCGTAGATACCAGCAATATTGATACCATGACCTACAACAAATAAACTAGACATACTTATATCTCTCCTCTAGAATGATAATGTTAACACACTTGTTTTATTTATTGACCACTACAAGTAAACGGTCATGAAAAACTATAATCCAAGTTCTTTTAAGTCTTCAGGATCATCATCAAAATGATACTCTCTTTCGAGTATCATAGCTACTAACTTGTTGTCTCTACTCAGCTTCATTTGAAGAAGCGGTAGAATAAATTGTTCTGCTTCATCGGGTGAGAATTCACCCGATCTTTTGAACCTGTCATCGGGTGTAAAAGATTGCAAGCCAAAGATAGCTTGCCCTAATTCTCCATCACCTTGCAATCCTACCGAGTAGGATATTAAATGTTCACGAATTGTAGGCGATCCAGCAAACCCACCTGTCACCAAGTAGGTGAAAGTAGCGGTAAACTCTCTTTGCTTTATTAAATTTGATGGAAAGTGTACAGCAGATCGGCGCAATCCTTCTTTCCACACTGAACTAAAATCTAATTCCATTTCTTTTTCTACCTTTTGTAAATGTATATATTTCTAGAAGTTGATAAAGGTACTTCTAGCATAAACCGTTATTGAAGGCAATAACCTGTAACTTATCTTTGCTTCCTTATAGTTACAGTTTTGTTACTTGTCTTGGTGTAACAATAACCTAGACTTGTTGCTAACTACGTTAGTAGCGTACTGTGAGAAATACAACCTCTACAGTAATAAGTTTAGTTAGGATATTTCTAATCACATTTGTCGTGATTCTTATTGCAATAAGAAGAAATATCAATTAGCATTTGTCGCTACTTAACTAATTAACTTACCGTAAGTCATTCCTACATACATTAGTGTCATCTAATTAGTTACTGTAGTTATAACTAATAGATCAAGTGACTAGAACACAACTAATCTAGTATTATAAGTTGAAGAAGATAACACCTCTAATGTAATAACGTAATTAACTTAGTTTTACATCTAGCATTACTGTAACTAGATAACCTTATCACAGGTAGAAAAATTAGATATCTTGACGGTAAATGCCACCAGTGGCAGCACTTATCATCTTGAGATGATCGTTACTGCTATTTAGGATGAATGAGTGCAACTTAGCACCCTTTAGATCCCCAGGTTTAACACTAGTTGCATCGTCTTCACCATCATTTACAACAATGATGTGACGATCCTTGCTACTAATAGCACCTTTATTTTCAAGTGCTATCTTATCAAACTCCTCTAACGCTTCTTGAATAGCGTTAGCTACATTAGTTCCACTCTTGTCGAAAGAGTGTTTTATGATCTTTTTTCTATAAAATTTATCTATATTACCATCATCAGGCAATAGATAGAATTTATGACAAGAACTCTCAAAGAAAGAGAAATTTAACCAACATTCACCACGTTTAACACGCTTGAGAATGTTGTGTATTATACCTATAGCTTTCTTTGACTTGCTATTAGTCTGCATACTACCTGAATCATCAACAATAAGCGTAACAAACGGCATTTTAAACTCTCGTTTGTATTTTTCATCAACTCTTGCTTCATTGTTGATGACACGATATGCCATCATTGGTAATGGGTTTACAAGTTCTAATGGGTTTATGCGATGAAACTCATCAAAACCCTTAATACTACGCGCTATTTTAACATCACCTTGATCATCCTTGATTAATTTAGATGAAGGCTTAGTTTTTATGGCTGATATCTTGTCCATTTCGTTACTAGCACGAAGAATATCGCGCATAACATCGGACTTAACAAGACTTTCAATGTTATAATTATCATCATCTTTTAGATCAAGAAGTTCTTTATCTTCTTGATCTAATTTTTCAACAAGTTCAATCGCTTCGTTGATTTTTTTAGCTTCTTCTTTTACTTTCTCTTCAAAGGTAGAAAAAATGGGAATGGTTGGTGAACCACTACTATCATTACTACCAGATGATGAATTAGCTTCTTCACCGAGATATTTAATTGTATTAATTGCTTTTTCAAGTGGGGTAGTACCTGGAATACCATCCAGGTTTAATGATTGAAGAAAGGTTTGGATATTTTGATGATAGCCAACATCTTTTTCTACCCATGCTTGTTTAGCGATTGAGTAATTTTTTGTATAATTAGAATCGAAATCGTTTGGGTTATCGGGTAATGTGTAGTCACCATCATAATCCGGTTCTAACACTTTATTAAAGTTGTTAGAACATTGATCAAAGATATCACTAGCAGATACAAATGATCCACCACTAGCGATATTACACAAATCTTCTACTAAGTCAGGAGCATATGCCTCTACTCCTAATTCTTTAGCTAATTTTCTTACTTCATCAGCAGATGGATGAAGATAATTAGGTGAAGGGATAGTTCTAATTGTCATAATTTTTTGTTTTTTTTTTGGTTATTAATGAGATAGAAAAATAATAGTAGTTAAGTTAGTATGTTGCGATTAACTTAACTACTAATTAATATTAGAGCGATTCAGATCCACACATGATTGAATTATCACGTTCATTAGCAGCCTTAACTACGAGATCCGCGCATCTCTTCTTAACGTTGTTAATACGTGATGTTAACGAGTCTGGATATTTACCGCTATTACTAATCTCTGTCTCTAATGATTTAGCAAGTTTCCATATTATAGCGGCGTTAACTAATTTTCCCTTCTCAGGGTTATTAAGTTTATGGAAACCTCTATCAATTCTTCTTTCAAATTCGTTTATTTTTTCTACCTGAATATCGTATTGTTTCTTGCGTTCCATCTCTTCTTCTAGTCCTGCTAGTAGAGATGTATCCCAGTATGAGAGATAATTTAATACACGTAAGTCATCCATATCTGCTACGTTACTATCCCGCAAATAAGCCGCAGATTTAATTAATTTTTGTGTCCATTTATATGCTCTAGGAGATATAATACTCCCGTTTTCTCCTGATTTTTGTGCTAGATGTTGGAGTAGACCTTTAATGGAACTACTTAGGATAATACTAGATACGTCTTCTCTCATCATATCTATTTCATCAATAGATACAGGAGATATATCATATTTAACTGTTTCATCATCATCATCGAGAAGAGCATAATCTGCTGCATCATGACTATCCCAGCCATGATTGACTATTAGGAAACGTTGGAGAAATGCGTCGTAACTATTTTGTTGAATCTCAGGTAGAGATTCTTTTAATTCAATTGGGTTAAGGTTAGTTGCCGCTACTAACACTCTATTTATACTCTTGATCTCTTCACCGCTAACATTAAGCATTTTATTTGTAATTACTGCTTTAAGAACACTTAAAGCGTTGAAAGACGCATCTAATGCTTCTTCAAAGAAAAACTTGTGCTTTTGTAACACCGATGCTGCTATGTTGTAATGTGCTTCAGTTAAATCGTATTTATCCGACTTTGTGGTTTTTGCAATTGCACCACCCTTAATTTTACTAGCACTTGTTTCAGGGTCGCATTCAAGCATACCCTGAGATCCTCTTATAACTTTAAAAGCTTCAAGAATCATCTCTGTCTTTCCATAACCACCCCTACCGTAGTAGAGGATGGGAATACCTGATAAAACTGATAATGACAAACTATCACTAAAATTATCGAACTTAACGAAATTGGAATTAGCAAGTTGAGCGTTGATAGAAAATTTGATGATAGACATTTGAATGTACTCCAATATGATTGTGGTTAACAAGTTAGTTTAATGACATAACTTAGGTCAATATAATTTACAGTTTGCTTATTGATGTAAGAACTGTGAACTCTCTACCACCGTTACGTGGTTTAATAGTACGTGGTATTCCTACCACTTCATCATCTATTTGTAATGAACTAACAACTGAATTACGTTCAGCTGTTACGATAACTCCTGTTTCCAGGCATTTAAAGTTATTACCATGACGACTACCACCAACGTAACGATATTTACGCATAGTAGTTGCTAGAGCTTGTTTATAGTTTTCAGGATTACTATCCTTACTAATAGAAGTGTTAGTTGAAATTAGTTGGGTTAACTTAGTAACGTTATCCTTAATTTGGAATAACTTTTTACTAATTAACTCATGTTGATAATCACGTCTATCTTGAGTGTTGTTAATGAACCTTTTATATAAGTTCATTAACGTTGCAATATCGCAGTCTTTAACTGGATTAGTTGCAACACTAATATCACCTTTGAAAAAGTTACCTACTCCTAGTATTGAAGTTGCTAGGATAGTTGTACTAACACAACCTAACTCAAGAGACTTAACTAGCATCACAGCTAAGTTAGTATCAAGAGGTAATTTACTAACTTCGATACCAAAGTTAGTTATATTACCTAACTCATCAATACAACCCCATTTAGTTAGGAGATTAATTGCATTAGCTATTGACTCATCACTAGGTTGATGCACGAAAGATAAGTCTCTAAGTGATTTATTTATTTTTCTAACTGACAACTCTAATGACTCAACATTAATACGACGGATCTCAGGAATAGGGAACTTAATCCTACTTGAATAAGCTACATCACTAACGAGATAATACGTACCATTACAAGTACGTCCAGTTCTACCTTTGCGCTGATCCAACTCAGCTTGAGAACAGAGAGTAGGACTAATTTTCCATATACCATCTACAGATGATACTTCTTTCTTGATACCGTAATCAACCACAACTTGCAGGTTTTCTGGTGTTACACCTGCGGCACATATGTCTGTGCTTAAAATTATTTCGCTAACACCATGATCCTTGATGGTGTCATGGATATTATCAACCTCACTATGACAGTGAGTGATACGAACGTTGTTTATTTTTTCTACCTCGAAGTAGGACTTCAACTCATTATTTAATTCAGATATTTCTCCCTTACCAGCTAGGAAGATAAGAACCCGATCACCTTGACTAACGTGCTTTTTCAGAGATAGAAAAAGATCGGTATTGTTTCCTAAGTGATGTTCAACTATGGGATATTTCACACCACCCATGTGAATGTTTCCTATTGAATAGCCATCAAAATAGCTATTAATTTCATCGTCATTTAGTGTAGCGGAAACGATGAGAACTCTTGTTTTCCAACCATTAGCTAAACGTTGTTTAATTAAAGCAAGACATAATTCTTGCTGTTGAGAAAATTCATGACATTCATCTATTGCAACAAAGTTAGGCTCGAAATTAGGATCGAGCAACATATTAACTAATATACCGGTTGTTACAAACTGTCCTGGTGCGGTTGTGTTAAGTTGGTTATTACCATTACGGTAACCAACTTTACAACTTTTAGAGCAATATTCATGAAGCGAATAAGTATTTATAATTCTTGGTTGTGCCGATACGACACGATAACTAGCATTAACAAGCTGGATCATTGAGTTAGTTGACTTACCAGATCCGGTATCACCTCTTAATATGGTGATCTGATTTTGCAGTACCTTAGATACGAAATTATCTAAGGGATTGCTAACGCTTAACAATTTTTCTAAATTAACTTGTTGTTCTTCTAACTTGGTAGCTAATCTTTTTTCTAAGTCAATTAGCTTAACAATATATTTCTTTTTACCTAGTCCGATCAACTTAAATAAACTGCTAATTTCACCTTTTATGCGACGGATTGAAACTACTAACTCATTAGAAGAATTAACTTTAATTGAAGATAAAGATACTAATGACATGACTAAAGTCCTACTTGGTTATGTTAATGTCGGTTAAAAAATGAACACTTGTTATATCAATAAAAAACCTATTGTTGCTACTAACAATAACAACAATAGGTGATATAACCAAGTCTGGTTAATTGTTAGTTAACCAGCAGCATCTATCAAATACATAACACTTGATAGATGCAACTGAATAACTAATTTCTGAAATATCTTTTCAGATACTTTTCAATCTTTAAATAACTGACATTAGGATCAGCTTTTAAAGAAGCGTATTCTTCAACTGGTACATGGCATACTAAGACCACATTACCAATTGAAGCTAATGTAGTTAATGATGAGTGAGAGTTAGGATCGAAAGCAGCAGTAACTCTCATGATTATGTGTGGCATTATTGCTATCTAAGCTATGATCTGGAAGTGGTTTCTTATTCCACTTTGTATTTACACTTTCACCACTGTTACGATCTATTAGAACCACTTCTACATTATCGTTATCAGTTGTATCAATTTCGATTTGTAGTTTGTTTATGGTGTTGTTGTAGATAGCTATCTTTTGATTACTACTCTTTTCATCACCAAACCAATACAGTTCAGGATTTAAAACATATCCTCTAGCTCGTTTACAACCATAAGGATATTTAAGAATATAATTTTTATCTACTAATTTTTTAATAGCAGCTTTAATATTACTTTCATTGAGATTAAAATATTTAGCTAACTTTTTAATAACAGAAGTTGACACATAACCCTCATTGAATTTAACTTCTAACTGAATATAGTTAAATACTTTTACCCATAAAGGATAATCAGGATCGTCATGTATTCTTAATAATGCACGTTTTCTTGTCTTGAGAAAGACATTAAGATCGTCACTTTCTCTCATATTGGAATTATTTGTCATAATGGTTAAAGGTAAACGTCTATAACGGAACCACTAGGCTGGGTTACTATCGCTCCAGGAGAAGATGGTTATGCCTTTCAATTTACGCGCAAGTGTGCGGAAGTTTTCTGTCAAACGCAAACAAACTGTTACGGATATCCCACGAAAATTAA
>Ga0209229_10000515_pt1 | contig 15686 bp, 17 predicted proteins | sample SanBayMetagenome_FD_187466 | JGI IMG/M metagenome (GOLD analysis project Ga0209229, IMG submission 187466) | Freshwater and sediment microbial communities from dead zone in Sandusky Bay, Ohio, USA (SPAdes) (version 2) | ecosystem: Environmental > Aquatic > Freshwater > Lentic > Sediment... | reverse complement strand
TATCTTTCATAGACTATATGTGTCTTTCCGCTAAGGAACTGATTTAGTTCCGCCGCCTGTTGAACTGGAATTATTGGAACAATCTCTATTCCAACGTTGTCGCTATAATAATCTGTTTCTAGAAACATGCCATAATACTTCAGTTGATCCCAAAGGTACTTTCTTATCTCAAGCATTGCGTCCTGCTTGTATTTAATCGTCATAGAGCACCTCCGAATGCTGCAGCTAGACTTGCGTCAGCCTGTAATTTAATTGAATTCGCTGAAAACTTATATTGAACTGTTTTAATGTTAGGAGGCAACTTAAGAGCCTTCGTCATTCCAGAATTAAATATCTTTTGAAAGCCAGACCTTTTAATTGAATTATTTACTAGCTGCCCAGAAAAGAAAATGCTATATGCTAAACCAAATTGATTTCTAGCACCTGCTCCTCCTGGCCTCTTAACGGTCACTGAGGCACCTTTAGGCATAAACACTGTCATACCATTAGTTTCGAATACTAAACGCTCTGAGGCCCTTGGAGCAATTACTACGGGCATTCCAGCCTCCATCACAGAAGCTTTATTAATAAATACATGTCTGTGCTTGCCTTTACTTGTTGGAACTAAAGATTTTGAAGGAAGCAATTCATAATCTAATCTAAAAGAAAGTCCATCTTGAGATACCTTATTTAACTTAAATAGTCTAGAGTTTATATTGCCCGTTCTCTTCCATTCATAAACATGGTGAAGAGACTTAGGCTTTACTCTAGCCTGTGCATCAATGTATGCTCCAAAGTCTAACTGTATCTGATCAAACATTGTTTTTGTAAATTTATTTTGAAATTGTTTATTTGTTGTCAGTTTAGATATAACCTGGGCTGTGTAATATACATAGGCAGATATCTGTGCAACATTACTATCCTTTAGAGGTCCCGCCGCTTGTCCGACCATGAGTCTTTCCAGTCCGCTTGCAGCCTGAACTAATACTTTGCTATTGTCCAATTCTCTGGTTCTCCGATCTCTTCATTGCTGAATTATAAGCAATAGCCTTTCCAAATGGATCGGTTATCGGAGTAGTTCCCATTACCTCAAAAACGGTTGGGGTTTCTGATGGAAAGTTAATTTCAATCCAGACTACATTTCCGTCAGAGTCTCTTATGTTTGTAACTTTTTCTCTTGTTGTTATTCTTTCAGCAGTTCTAACCTGAATTATCTGATCATTAACATATCTATTATCAAAGATTTGTTTGTCGCTAGATCTTGTTGTAGCAGAATTGCTAACAACACCCTTGGCATGACAGTCTACTGTTTTATAATAATGCCACTCTTTTACAATGGCCCCAGTGTCTTCATTCTGAGTATCAAACTGTCTATAAACGTCCATCTTCATAGACAGAAAGGCATCTATGAGATTATTCATTTAAATCACTACCATTTGATTTAAAACGTAGGCAGATAGTATTTGATCGACATATACATTTCCAGTACCCTTGTATGTGTCGCTGCTATACTCAAAGTTCCAGTCGAATGCCTGAAGGCTTGTAATATACTTGTTTCTCCAGTTTTTATCCTTAGAGAAATAGTCTCTCATCAATTCAATACAGGCAAGCTCTACTTCGGCTGGCACATACTCCCAGCCATATCTTCCATGTACACGATAAACATATCCCTTTATAAACACACCATTTGTTGTGTCATTAATTGATGGAGGAACCATACCATTTGCAACGTATACTGTATTGTCAAGCATGGTTGCACGATTTACTCTAATTCCAAAACCAGTCTCGGATATTCTTAGATCTTGGTTCCAATTATTTACATTGTTCAAATAGTCCACAAGCATAACATCATTCTGAGTTAGATCATGCACTTCGTGTATCTTGTAAGGCAATGGCAGAAGATCTGCTCCAGAACCGTACACAACCTGAGTGTCATCGTATAAATAAAATTGTTGGCCAGTATAATTTTCAATTGCTCTTCTGGCCCAGCGCTCAGCATCTAGAATTTCATTATACGTTCTGTAGTTTGGATCAGAAGAATCTGATCCTAAATTTAATGCGTCTACTGCTTGCTCAATATCTACATATGGAGTCACAACATAAAGCTTATGCTCCTTGTAAGCCTCTTGGCCACCCACTGTATATTCCCAACGAAGCTTTAAGTTCTTGCTCTCTTTTGTAACAATAAGCGGTAGTGTAACTTGATATACACCGATATCTGTTTCAAGCTTTTCTGCGGTCAACACATAGAGTATTGAGTTTGGTGAAATTAAAACATTTAGAGTAGGGTCTTCTGTAGTATCATAGACCTTTACTGTTGGCAAAGAATCAGCATCTGTTGGCTCACCCTTCCAAAAAACTTTATGCTTTATTGGATTGTTTGTGTTTACTAAAATCTCAGCCATTTATTATATAAAGATTATCCGTAAAAATCCTGTAATTCTTTAGGTGTTGCTAAACGGAAACCTTCCTCCTTGTCAAAAATTTCTTGAGCTTCTTTTTCCTTCATTGCTACAAATGGGTGATCCTTTGTAAAGGTATGTCCCAAAATATCGTATCGGAAATTTGCTCTAGTCATTCTGACAAGAACCGTATCTGCAGTCAAATCCTTCTTTGGATCAAACTTAGGTAGGGGCTCATCAGAAATATCTTCCGCCTCTTCTACATCCTTAAGTGTTTTATTGTATACAGACCAGGTTACGCCTTCATCAGCCAATGCCGCAATAATATCACTCTTGCTTTTAATCTTCTCTACGTCTACCGCAAAGTCTTCAGCTATCTTTTTTAGCTCTGCTACCTTCAATGTCTCAAATGACATATAATCTCCTTTTTCTAGGTAAATCAATTATAGCATTCTTAAATTAAAATGAAAAGCCCCCAAAAATTAATTTGGGGGACTTTTCTTGCAGGATATTCTTAAATTAAATTAAGAAGCTACCTTAACGTTCTTTACAACAACCCAAGCATCAGCTTGTTCGATCTGGACGCCAACACGAGTATACATTGTGTACTCAATTGAGTCCTTACGTGGCCAGAAGAAACGGTAAACAGTTACGTCACGCTTGATACCAATAACAACGTTATTTGGGAATGTCAAGTGGATGTCACCGTGGTTGCCTGTCTCTCCTGAGTAATCGCCGTCCTGTGCTTCAGGAAGTAGTGGAACTTCAACAATCGGAATACCGAATGCGAATGGAGCCACATAACCTGCTGGACCACCTAGAGGCTGAACACCTTGTCCACGGATTACGCTTGAAGCGATGTCCTGTGGGATTGTGTTGTTTGTTCCAATGCTGTTAGCATATAGGAAATCTTGGATTAGGTTTGAACCTGCCAAGAAGCGAAGGTCTGCACGACGTTGCTTGTACTTACGTGGAAGAGCCTTAAGTGCGCTGTTAAATACAGCACGGCTTACTGCAGCTCCACCTGCGTCAACAACGTGACCAGATGTCTTAGCCTTCTTTACTACACCATCAAATGCCTTGTAAAGGTTATCTGATGATAGTGATGTATTTCCATTAAGGACTACATCTTCAATGTCATTACCTGCCTGTGTTGCCATCATGCGGGCGATGTGATCTTCTAGATCTGGACCTTCAATATTATCTTCTAGAGACTCTGTTGAAAGCTCCCAGTCCAAGCGAAGCTTCTTTGTTGTGAGAGAGATCTTTGAGAAAGTTACTGCTGAGTTAGCCCCAGTGTCGTCACCTTCTGTTGCAAGCTTCATAAGCTTTTCGCCTACTGACATGCGATCAATTTCTGTTGTGTCTGACTTCATACGGACAGTGCGGGCGACCTTACCGATAACGGTAGCGTCGAACATGTAGTCCAGGAAGCGAGCAGACTGTTCTGGGTTTAGCAGACCACCAGTTTCGGTAGCACCGACGTGTACACCAGTTCCTGAAAGGGAACCACCGTTCATGCCAGCTGTTGCTGTTGTGCCAGATGCGATTGTTTTTTCTAACAATTCATTGCTCATTATATTATTTCACCTACCTTAGTTAGTTGATTAAATCTTTTACGGAGCCGAGGAAAGAACCGCCCCATGTTGATTTTTGGATTTTTACTTCCTGTGACCCGCCAAGGTCAGAGGACTTCTTAATTGCAGTCTCGGATTCTACTGCATCGACACGCTTTTCTACGCCATCAATCGTGTTCTTGATTTGATTAACTGCTGCGCTAAGCGCAGTGTGTTGTTCTGCCAACTCTGAAATTCTTGTATCAACGCTCTTGCTGAATGTTTCAACTGTATCTTTAATAGATGAAACTTGTGCAGCATTTGCTTCTGATGCCTTACTTAGAGTATCTGAGAAAAAGCCTTTTAGATCGCCTAGCATCTTTGCAAAATCAGGTTCATCAACCTCAACTTCTGATACATCGGCTGCTTTTTCCAGAGTTTCGGCAGGAGCGTCTGCCACTGCATCTGCTGCAGGAGCTTCTTCGACAACTGCTGGTGCTTCTTCAGCAACAACTGGAGTCTCTTCAACGACTGTAGTCTCTTCGACTACTGTGTTTTCTGTATTTTCTGACACTTCATTACCTCCTTCTGCGTTTGCCTGTTTTGCAATTGTTTGTGTATCAGGCAACGGTAATCTTGACTTCTTGAATGAAGCAAGAATCTTATCTATTTCTTTTGACTTGTTAACGTCTGTTGATTCAACCCAACCTATTAAAGTTGCTGGTAGTCCAGAAATTGGTGACTCAAATGTTTTCTCTGTTGACATAAAAACTGAATCGCTTTGTTCACAATAAAAAATATTTTCTGCAACTACATCTGCAGCCATTCCCTTAAATACTAATTGTCCATTCATCTTAGAAATAGATAGAACGTTGCATAGTTCGTTTGCTGGGGAATCGACAATTGAAAGTTCAACTAAATCATATGACTTAATAAATCTAACTGTTTGTCCTGTTGATTTGTTTACTTCATTATCTGACTCTGTAATTTTTCCGCCGATTGAAAATCCTGTAAGGGTGCCATCTAAACATTTTTCCCATGTATCATTTGCACCTTTTGATACATATACGTCTACATAAATTCCATTATAAAATGTACCAGACTTTGGATCATAAAATGTTTCTGGTCTGAATGAAAGCATCTTGCCAACTGCAAGTGGTGTGTGCATCTCACGAATGTTTCCACGGAAACCTTCGAATGCTTTTAGGCTTGCTTCTGATGTTACAACATCTCCTGTTTGATCAATGTTATCAAGAGTTGCAAAACCAGATACTGTTCTCTTCTCACGATTTACTTTTGTGAAAGGAACTGCAAGATGTATGTTTTCTCCATTGGACGACCAATGTGACTTTTCAATGTTCATATGGTTAATTTTATCTATTTGTAGATAAAAAGGCAAATAACTAGTTGAGCAGTACTACTCTACTGTTCTGCCATCCCCCTTAGCATTGCGACCTTCTCCAGAATTATCAGGAGAATTACTTTGTCTTTCTTGTGATCTGGCTCTAGTATTTCCAGCCTGAGACCTAGCTTCCGCCGCTGCTTGGGGTTTTAATTCAATAACATCATCTCCTCCATCTAGAGGAATCATGCCCTTTCTGATACGAACTTCATTAGGGGTAATTACCTGCATACGCAAATATCTCTCATCAATTTTAGACTGAGTATCTTCGTCTGTAAGCGTTAATTCATTAAATTTAAGAGAAAGAGCATCTGTCTTTTCTGCAAATATTTGATTTAATCTTTTCTCTAATATCATCTGAGCTGGTCTACAAACCTGCTCTTTAAATGTCTTATCTGCATCACGAGCATTTGCAAGGGATACTCCTTCGGGGACACCGATCTTATTAATAGGAACTCTGTGAGCCAATAGGATTTCGTCTCTATTAGCCTGACGATATTTATTAAATGATGACTCCTGGGTTCCCGCCTCAATAGGCTCCATTTTAAATTCAACCTTTGAGTCTGGGGTATCTGCTGGAAGTGGAACGTAAAGGGATCTGTGATTTTTGCCCTTAAGACCAACCTGGAAAAACTCAAGCAGTTTTCTTTCTGAGTCTGGTGAAAGCTTTGCGCCCTTGACCGTAATAATATAACGAGGAACCGCTTTATTTTCAAAGTAGTCTAAGTTATAACGGCCTGCAAATTCATTTCCAGCCAATGCATTCTGTGCAGCAATAATATCTGGGATGCCATAATAGTTATTCATTGGAGTATACTTCTTCAAATGAATTACTTCGTTTGGCCGATCTTCCTGAGATGTAATCGGACTTGGTGTGTCCATATCTCCAAAGTTTCTGAAATAAACGGCCTTGCCATAGAGTAGCTGAATGAATCCATCACGCAGACGACGCACACGCATTGTCTTAGCTGGGATATGTCCAATATATCCGATGTTTCCTGCTGTGGTTCTGCTGATTTCAAGGAATCCATTTCCTGTTGCCTCTAGATCTGTATAAACCTTTTTAAGAGTTTCTGTAAAGGTATCTTCATCATTTGTTGAATCAAGCCAAGCATTTAAATCTTGACGTAACTTATTTAATTTTCTACGTGCTCTTTCTAACTGCTTATCATCTGTGATTGAATCAAAGGCATCGTTTGTTTTCTTTGTCTCAACAAAATCATAACCTAGCCCAATAATATTTGAGACCTTTGCATTAATTGCTGCATAGTTATAAGTTGATATTTCGTAAATCTGTGAAAGATATTCTAGGTTATATGGAGGCTGCACAAGGTCAAACATTGAGTATCCGCTAATTGCTTGTGCCAAAAGATTTTGCTGTGTTGCTGCGCCGTCAACTCCAGTAAATGACTTACTTAATTCTCTTCCCATCTTACGACGGAATGCTGGGCTAAGCCCTCTTACCTTTACGAGGTCATCCTTGCCAATATCAAACGGGTCATTGCTTGAAGACTCTTTTTTAAATGAAAACCAATCAGAAGAATTATTAATTCTGATTTCGTTTACTTGCTCTGTCTCTTCTTCAATGAATTCCATTTTATCCCCTTAGATTCTTTAAGTTCTTCATTTCGTCTTTGTAGCTTCCAATATCTAATGGATCTGGTACAAGTCCCAAGTTCAATCTTGATTGCTGGTATGAGAATTCTTCGTCATCGATTTTTCTTCTTCCCGAAAGAAATTTAGGCCCGCCCTCATATATACCGTATGAGCGAACTTCTCTAGCCAGAGCATCGACTTTGGATCTATTTCCTTTTGTCGACGTGATAGAAAGAAAGTTACCATCATCGTCTCCAATCCATCTACCGTCTGGCATTTCCCAGACATAAATACCTAGTCTTGTTTCTTCTTCCAAAACCTTTGAGTTAACCTTGTTGATATCCATAGGTTTTTATTTTACCATTCTTTGCTGTTTAAGTCCAGCGTTTTTGTCAGGCAGTCTGACAAATTATCTGTTTTGTATTACAATCCAGTCATTATTGTAGAAGTTAACCGCATTTTCTGTCAAAGAGACTGACGAATCATCTGCCACGGCAGAGTTTCTGCCTGTATGCATTGCATAATGGCTTATGGCGTTCTGTGAGGTAAATGCTTCTGGATAATATGAAAGGTACTGATATAGGGAAGATGGTCCGCCAGAACTTAAATAGTTAAACCTGATTGGTCCAGTAATTGGTCCAGAAACTACTATCACCACATGATAAAGCTCATCTGCTGTAAATACCGTGCTAATATTTGTCGCAGATGTCTTGTCTACACCATTGACATAAATTGCAGATATATTAGTTTTATCAATAGTTCCAGTATTTCCCCATGCAAATTTAGAGGCAACATAGTCTCCATCTGCGCTACTGAATAATATAGAATTTGCTGTAAGGGCGGATAGGGTCAAAAAGAACTCTACTGTTCTGACTGATTCGGATGTATTTACTTTAAATCCAGATGCCGATCCAGTTCTTAAGCCATTATTTTTATGGCGGCAAAGAATAGGATAACTAATTCTACCCGTCGTAATTTCTTTTATTGTAGCCCCAGATAGTCCATCCAAGGTATTGATGTAATCACCATTTGTTTGAGAATACAATATTTGATCATTGTAGAAACATATAATTAAACTATAAAGCCTTGGCAGATATTTTGATGCATCTGAGGAAGATAAAGTTATCTCAAGATAAAGGATTCTTTCTGAGCTAAATGAATTGTCATCCAATTTAAATTGTGGAATGGATCTTCCATTTGTACATACTTCCCAACTTGTACCATCTATAGAGGTTCTTATAGACACCCCGTTATCGCCGTTCCACTCTATCTTAGACGAGTCTAGACTGAACCCAGAAGGTATTGAGATAGCATCTGTTATTACGACGCTCTTAGAGGCTGCAGTGGCCGTTTTTTTAATTTCGATATATTTTTCTTCGCCATTGTATATTAAATCTTCTGTTAAGAAGTACTCCCATGGTCTATTGGCTGGGTACATAAATGCGTATTGTCTTGCAACCCCATCATCATATATATCAAATAAGGTTCCATTTTCTGGATAGGCCACCTGCAAAGGAGATGTGCCGCTTGAAATATTATAATGCTCGGCAGCAATACTTGAATCTAGTCCATATCTATAAACTGCTGGGGCATCTACTACAAATGAATCTGATGCACTTGTTGTAGGGCCGATCTTTAATGTAATGCTTGAATTTGTAAATTTAAAATTATCTAAAGACTTGCTTGAGCCAAACTTGCCATTTACGTACAAGGACATACTTGATTTAGAATATACTGCAACGATATGAGTTGATTGATTAATTATTGGGAGTGTATAATCTATTCTTTCCCCCTCAAGTTTAAATACTATGTTTCCCTTTTCATAATATACTCCAACACCTGCGGCTGTATCTGCAAATATTGGAGTTAGGGTAGTTGTTGTAATTTTAGGATATATCCATACCTCTAAAGAAAAATCGTTGTCAGATGAGTTTTCATCTGCAAATCCGCCGTCGGCGGTAGATCCATAATAATCTTTAGTTACAGGTAATGTTATATATTTAGTATTAGTTATTAAGGAACCATTTGTCCCACCAGAAACTAATGGAATTAATCCAGTTGTAATTCCTCCTGAATATGTTCCATTATTGCCGCATCCTGAAATATCAGCAGCAGTAGTTCCAGAAGACTCATCCAGTGGCCAAAAACCAATTGGATAGTCCTTGACTACCTTGAGCTGATATGACATTTATTACTCCGCTGCTTCTGCTTCTAGTTGAAGCTTAAAAGCCTCATATGCAGGGTTTCCATCAACGGCGGGGAATGAAGTAAACTCTTCATTTCCACGATCAATAATAATATGATCTGTTGTAGTTCCGTCCATATTTTCAGTTGTTACTGTTTGATAGTTTAGCATTTATTTCTCCTTTATAGTTCTGCGTTAAATCCAATATAGGATCCGCTATTATTCATTAACCAATATGGTCTATATAATGTAAATCCTGATCCATTTGCATTAATGGATCCAGAAGTAGTTGATGCATCTCCAAAGGTTAAAGATGAAGCTACAACGGCTGTGTTTACCCCATCCCAAACTCTTGGGGCTAGGTAATCTATTGAAGATGGCTTTGCTCTCATTACCTGTGGAAATGGTACAGTCACAATCACTTGCGTTGTAGCATTTGCCATTCCTAGAGGACTAAAGAAAAATGAAGATGAGGATCCTTCTGTTCCAAATTTATAATAATATCTTTGGCAGGCAGCAATTTCTCCCTGAATAGTACCTGTTGCTGTAGTAAATGGAGTAGCAATATTTCCAAGCTCCGCCTGCAGACCCCAAATATCAAATGTGCCACTTTGAAGCCCAACTGAATTTGCAATTACTGTATCAGAAACAAGAGGATAAATAGATAAACAGCTTCCAGGCCCGATGGTTTTTCCAGCTACACTTGGAATTGATAAATTAAAAGAATATCTTTCCCAAGAGGTGCTTATTGTTTTAGCAGCGGCACCGTTATAATTAATTCCTGAGCCTCCCGTTCCAAATACCTGCGTGTATCCGACTCCAATTTTTGGAGTACCGCTTCCAGCTCTAGCCCAAAATGATACTGTAATTGTTTGTCCAGCAAATGTGCGAACATCTTCAATTTTTTGAATAAAAGCACAGTACCCGCCACCATTGGCAACAGATGTAAGTCTTACATAGTTTGATGCTTCATATCCTGCAACTGGTGCAGCACCTGGCGTAAATGTTTGAGCAGAGATAGTATTAGTTGATGAGCTAGAATATTCAAATATCCATCGATCAAAATTATAAGCAGAATTAGTTGTTGAACTACTAAAGGATCTTTGATTAATTGCAAGGTCTGCGTTTATAAACTTATTTCTTCCAGCAACTTGAATTGCTCCGTATGGCTGCCATGCTAATCCTGTTGAAGTAGTAGAATCAGAAACTAATACTGTTCCGTCCGACCCTTTTGCTAAACGGGCAGGAACGTTATCTGCAGTGGCAGTAATTAAATCTCCCTTGGCATCTACTAATGTGTTTGGGATATCGCTATGAGTATGTGCACCAACTCCGACGGGAACCCATGTATCTGTCTCTGTATCATATACATAAGCTGGTCTTGGTGTATTTCCAACTACGGCCATTACTTTTTACCCCCATCATGCTTCTTTAAATACTTTATCATATTATTCAATAAATCTATATTATCATTTGCGTATCCTAAAGCTAAATTACATTTATTACAAAGTAATCCTCTTACGCATTCACCACAGGACACCTTTTCTTGACAACAAGATCTGTCATGATCTACTGACAAAGAAAATTTAAGATCTGACTGATGAATTCCGCATATAGCGCAAGAAGACTTCTGGCTTTTTAGCATACCGTCGTAATCTTCAAAAGATAGCTTATACTTTCTTTTTAACTGATATTTTCTAGCAGTATTTTTTCTTCCTTCTACTGGCCTTGCAAGCCAGCATGTTTTGCACTTTAAGGCTCTGCTTTCATAAGTAGGATTGCCACAGTCTTCGCAGACTCCTGCCTTCATTTTTTTCTTTTTTATTTCTGTTGGCATTTATATCTCCTTATAATTCCGCTGAAAAGCCTAGATAGCATGGTGTTCCGCTTCCTTCAAGGAACCCTGGTCTAAATGTTGTCCACGTACCGCTAGATATTGTCATTCCTCCACGAGCAATGTTTTGAGTACTTAAAGTAGGAGCAACACTTATTGCATTTACAACATATCCTGAGCCTCCTCCAGAATCTCTAAACTCAACGTTACTAAATTCAACAGAAGTGGGAGGAACTCTCATGGTAACTGGCAAGCTAGTCCAGTATGCACCTTGTGTTGTACTTTGTGTATATCCATTAGTTGCTAAAACCGTGTAGTCTACTCCTGTGTATCTAACATAATATCTCTGACATGCTGCCAATTCTGTTTGTTGATTTGAAGTAGCAGTATGAAATGGAGTTGCTTGGTTCCCCGCCTCTAACTGCCATCCCCATGTATCTACATCAACTGTTGTGTATGCTGGAAGAGTAATTCCTACTCTTAAGAATGAATTAGCCCCTACAGTTTTCCCAGAAATTGATGGAATAGTTAAAGTGGTTGTAAATCTTTGCCATGTGGTTGTTACATTAAATCCAGATGAAGAAGCTGCATTATAATCAACTGCGGAGCCACCAGAACCATACCATCTGTCAATAAATACTGTAGCTCCATATGCAGTTGAAGATTTAGCCCAAAAGCTGAATGTAACTTGCTGACCAGCAAATGTTCTTGCATCTTCTATTTTTGTAAATACCTGATTGCTTATTCCCCCAGAACCAGTTTGAGCCAAAGAATACCTAAGAAAATACTGTGACTCGTATCCAGAAGTTGGGGCAGAGCCTAAAGCAAATGATTGTCTACTGGTTGTTAGCGAGCCAATATTATTTGCTGTTGTAAAAAATCTATCTGCAACTGGTTGGTCATACGCTATTCCAGTAAATGAAGTTCCACGTTGCCAAATTGAAAAGTCTCCGTTAATTATTTTATTACGTCCAACAATTGGGCCTGAGTTAATAGAAGGAGTATTTAAATTTCCTGTCATTGTTCCGCCAGATAATGGAACAAAATCTTGTCCCGCCAAAGTTCCATCTGTATCTAGCCAAACTTGCCCATCTACGCCAGTTGCTGGCATAGAGGCTTGGGCAGAATGAATGGCGGTATATGGCAATGATGGTGCTACATCTTGCCATGCTGTTCCATCCCATACTCTTATTTTTTTACCCATAATTATCTCCTATAGTTCCGCACTTAATTCTAAATATGCGCTTGACGTACTTCCTGCCATTGCTGAAGCATTACCAGCAACCAAGCTATTTCCTCCAGTAAGCTGAAGACTAACTGCATCTGGACTCATTTGAAAAACAGCAATTGTTCCTCCTGCGTTTCCTGTAGATGCAGTCCAGCCAACAACTCCACTTGTAGCAACCGAAGGCGTGACTCTTAGTTGAACTGGCGTAGGGCACATATAGTATGCATTTGTTGTGTTTTGACATTGGCCCATTGCAAAAATTGTTCCGTTTCCCGCTGAATTTTTGCGCTGATAATATCTTTGGCAGGCAGAAAGCTCTCCTTCAATTGTTCCTCCTGAACGAGAGAATGAGGTTGTAACTGAACCAACCTCTAATTGATATCCAGTTATCTCATGCCAATCTGCTGCTCCAGCAGTTCCAGTCACATTTGCTTGTGTGTAAAAACCAATTTGGGTTACATTGCTTGGTATAGCAACTGAATATGAAATTCTTTGCCATGAAGTTGTAAGAACGGGTGCTTGAAAAATTAAAGTTGAAACACCAGTAAATCCGCCACCTAATACTCTTTGGTCTGTGCCTGTTCCACAATTTAATATAAAATATAGTATCCCACCTGTTGGAGAATAATTAGCGCCAGCACGAGCATAAAAAGATACTGTAATTGTTTGACCTGCAAATCTTAATGATTCGGCTGTCTCTAATGTGTGTCCAATTTGTTGAGAAGTTGTTTCGGTACTACCATTTGTTCTTTGAGAACGAAGACAGTATTGAAATTGTGGTAATGTTGAGCCTGGAGACTGACGAGAATAAGTAGTGGATCCAGAACCTGAAGCTGCACCATACCAACGATCAGCAATGTATGCTCCACCTGTTGAAGCAAAGCTAGATCCTCTTTGCCAGATATCCATGCCACCGTTAACAATAGCATTTTTTCCAGCAACATATGAAGGAATTTCGGCATCTGTAGCAATAGCAGAACTACCACCTGATAGTATATTAGCTATATCTCTAACTCTAGACATTATACGGTTCCTTCCGAATCTATACCTAGTATAAGATTAATTTCTTCTTCTGTGAGACCCACTCTTGCTAATGCTGCCTTTTTAGTTGCTTCTTTATCTAATCTTGCTTGCTCTGCTGCAATTAATGCAGCATTAGATTCTTCTCTCATTGCAATAAATTCTTCACGCTCTACTCCAGTTAATTCAACTTCTGTTGTTTCTGCTGTTTCGTGATTATAATTAGTAATAATAATTTTTTCAGTCATAATTAGTTCCTCAATCCATAGACTCTTACTATACCGCTAAATGTTCCTGATGAAGGAGTTAGCGCAAAGCCAAAATACGATGTACTATTATATTTATAAATTGAAGATGTAAATCTAAATGGTTGGCCAGATGAGTTTATAGAATGTCCGTGAACAAATCCAACTGTTGGTGTTGCTACTAATGGATTAAATAATGTTACTTGCGCTCCAAATAATCCAGGGTAGCTTGATGAGCCGAATCCAATTCTTCCTCCTGTAGAAACATTTGATGTTACTGTAGTTGCATACTGTTGTTGATATTGACCATTATCAAATCCAACAGTTCCAGTTCCGCTTAATCTAAGAGACATTGTTAAATCTGCATCTGTAACAGAAAAAGTAGCATTTGAAATAGCAATAAAATAATTATCATATGCGGATGATCCAAATACTCCATCAAATGTTGCTCCAGAAGAATTAGATACAGCAGTTGCACTTACAAGTACTGATCCGACTGGAGCTCCAGCAATTTGAAGGCTTCCAGAAACAACATTTACTGTTCCGTCAGCTGCTAAACGCATTCTTTCTGCATTTCCAGAATACAGTATCATTGCTCCTGGTCCGCCAAAATGCATATTTGTTGTAGATGCCGATGTTGTTTTGCTTCCCGTGTCAGATATCTTAATATTCCATTTAGAATAATCTAAAATATAATTACTGTCATCTCTTAAAAGAAATCCAAGCATTGTGTTGTGTGTGTAGTCATCAAAAGATGCAATACTTAAACTTGGAACTGGCCAATCAGAAGATTCTCCACCCGCTGCAGTTATATCTCTAATTTGAACTGGTCCGCCATTAATTCCTAACCAGGCGTACTGGGCTGGAGATGTTGCACCTGTGGTTGTTCTAATAACCATATTGTTTTGGGTAGAAGCATTTATATACGCCCAGTCTGTAGAAGCAACATTATTAGTAAATTGAAGAGCTGCAGCATTGTTTGAAGTATTTGCTCTAATTCTATATGCATATCCTCCGCCATCAACATGAACTGATTGAGCATTTGATGTAGTTGATGAAATTGATCCACTTGCTTCTATTGCACCTTGAATATATTGATTCCCAGTAAATGTATTTGTTGTAGTTGTGGCGGTATTAATAGAATTTAAATTAGTAATAGATACTACTTCTACTATATCTCCTGCTGCTGCTCCAGCCGATAATGTAACATTAGTATTACTTGCAGTTGTATAATCTGAATTTCTAATTAATAGCATTCCATTAAAGAACACCTGCTCATACCCCTGAATGAATGGAACATCTGTTGTAAATACTGTTTGTGCCGCTGTTGCGGTAAATGTCTTACGACGAATAATATTTGGATCAAATGAATCTGAGTCTACATCTGATTCCACCCAAATTTGCCCAACTACTGGGCTAGATGGGGCATCTGCAGAATATGTAGCACCCTTTACATCTAATGTGTTTAGGGTTGTTGGATTATATGTTGTTCCGCCTGCTGAATATAATACTTGACCTGATGAAGGAGATGTTGTTGTTCCTGTTCCGCCCTGCAATGTAGTTAGGAATGCTACTGAATCTATTTCTTTATTTGAGTTGGCAATAAGCGGGCCAGCACCGCCAGTAAGTCCATTGACTACAAGCTTATTCTTTACTTTAAAATCTTTATCTGACAATCTGGTTCACATATCCCCTAATTGGTATGACTTAATTATAGCATTCCTTTATTCTAGATCTGCCAGCCATTTTTGAGCATCTTCATCCCATACATATATTTTTCCGTCTTCTGGATAAGGCTTTGGGGGTACCCAGATACATGTTTCTTCGTCTAACTTCCATGACTCAAATCTTTGAGGCGGAATAAAGGCATCTCTATCCTCATCCCATGTATAACCAATACCTGCGTAGTTTTTTCTAAAACCATTTGTTGCTGCATTGTAGGAAGTCTTAATCCAAGTTCCGCCCAAATTATCTACAAGCCACTGATACCCTTCATCTGGATCATTATTGTCTCCAACAGTTACACGAGTAACAATATTATTTTCATCAATTTCTGCCCAGTGTGCCATTATGCTGTCCTCACAAAGTTTCCGTTAGCCGTAAATGTATGAATTGTATTTCCTCCGCTTGTTGTTACTGTTCCGCCAGTTGCTGTCATTGATCCAGTTGTATATCTAATTATGACTATACCAGAACCACCAGCTCCTGCTGTTTTATTGTCTGTTGACCCAGTTCCACC
>Ga0209229_10000514_pt1 | contig 15702 bp, 25 predicted proteins | sample SanBayMetagenome_FD_187466 | JGI IMG/M metagenome (GOLD analysis project Ga0209229, IMG submission 187466) | Freshwater and sediment microbial communities from dead zone in Sandusky Bay, Ohio, USA (SPAdes) (version 2) | ecosystem: Environmental > Aquatic > Freshwater > Lentic > Sediment... | reverse complement strand
GGGGTTAAAACTAGCTGGCTGACTAAGTAGATGCCAAGGTAATTTATTAATAAAGATTCCTGTATTGATTAAAGTAGGTTTATACTTTTTTCTTTGTACTATAGCTGCTGACCCAACAGCAGTAACTCCTTCTAAGTTTTCTATTTGTGTTATATCCACATTATTAGATAATAGAAAACCTTCATCAGTCTCAATAAACTGAATAAAACCAGCTTGATTAAAATATTTAACTAATTCTCTTCTTGCAGAATTAGTAAACTTAACTAAGTATTTGTTAACTAATCTAATGCCTTGTTGAACTTGAATAGGTCCGGTTAAAGAATAAGCGTCTAAATTAGTTAATAATTCTCCATCTTCCCAAATATAATTATCTGAATCTGATAGAGATTTAATATAAGTAGAATAAGGGGCAACAATAGCAAATCTATTGGATTCAATCTGAGTTAACTGACTAGCAGGGCAGTTAGAAGCAGCAGTCCATATTAATGTAGTCTTCATGTATTTATCTCTTTTAAAATATATGTTTACTAAAAGGGAGTTTAACTCCCATAAAATTTAGCTTAATAACATTGGTTCACTAAGGTAAGCTGTACTTGTGTAGTCATCACTTTCATAGATTACTAACATATTTTTAATAGGGTCTCTGCCTATAATGTCAGTTAATGTAGTTTTAAGAGTAACTACACTATCTTTAGGTAAAGTAGCCACAGCTTTAGTAAACCCATCTGCTGTTAGTTTGATTGGGTTGAAAGGAGAAGATTCATTATATTCTAAGTTAGATGCTTCTTCAGTTTTATCACCTTTAATAAGTAATTTATCTTCTTCCGAGTGAATGCTAATACAGTTACCATCTTCAGCATTATAACTTTGCCATCTAACTACATTAGATAACTCTTCTGCTTTTATTAAAGCTACACTATCTTCTTTACTTGTAAAAGATTTAACTAAGTTAGTAACCTCACTATCCTTTGCATTAGTACAACTAAGAATAGTTTCTCCTTTGCTTGAAGAAAGTTTAATAGTAGAGTTACCTTTTTCTAATTTAAAAGTAGATAAGTCTTCTAGTATAAAAGACATACTTTTGAACAATTCTGTTTTTAAAGTAAAACTACAATTAGCTTCTGATTCAAAAGTATAAACTAAACCTCCAGCTAAAGATATTTTACCTGAGATAACAGATTTATCTTTGTTTAGAACTACTTGTAAACCTTTGTTAATATCATCTTTATTATCTATCAGAGGTTTAATATTATTCTTTAATAGTTTACTAAATGTTGTTTCTCCTTCAGCTACTAAACAGTAATCTTCTTTAGCAAACACCATTCCATGAAAGGGACTTTGATTATGAAAGATAGGTTCATAAATAGCTCCTAATCCTTCTACTTCATAAACTAGTTTATTATTTTTAGTTTCTACAATTAGCTCTTTAGTAAACAAAGAACCAGTCATCTTACTTAAAGAGTCTGCTTGCAAATAACAATTACCTTCTTCAAGTATTTCAATATTAGTCAAGTTAATTTTAGTATTGTGAACTCCAGCTTCTACTACATACAAATAGTTATTATCTTCTTTAATATTAATTTGTATACAAGACTCATTAGGATTACCTGATACTTTGCCTACTAATTTGTTAGCTTTTGTAACTGCTGTTTTCCAAGTAGCTGCATTTACTTTAATCTTCATTATCTTTTTCCTCTTTAAATATATCTAAGTTTTCTAAACTCTTTCTAACTACATCTAATCTGTCTACTTCAGATTTAGTAGTTTCATTTTTATTACCTTTCTTAGAAGTAGACATCATTTCTCTTAATAACTTTTCTGTGTAGTTTACATATTCTCCATACAAAGATTTTAGATACTTTAAGTCTTCCTTAATATTGGCATAGAGTTTAGTAAAACTAGCAGACGTTAATGCCCTCTCACTTAAATAACATTGGTAGTCTAAAGTTAAGTTAGCATTTAATTCTGTCTTCTCAAAGTAAACTATTAACTTACCTGCTTTAAGAATGTTATCTGAAGTAAATAGTAAATAAGAAAAGTCAACAGGAATAGTGAGTAAGTTAACTTTACCTATGTTTTGCTTGAGTATATAAACTTTAGAAATAGGATTTAACTCAATTTTACCTAACTCACCTAATAATTCTAAAGCTTCTTCTTGTTTATTCCACATTAATATTTTCTAACATATTTTACAAAAGTGCATTGGCTTTGTTCACTAAACTCTACTTCTTCAACATTCCACTTAGACCAGTCTATATTAAAGAAGCTATCACCTTCTTTTACTATAGAATTAGTATGAGTAATATACAAAGTGTCTACTAAACCCATAAATTGATTGTATATAGCTGCTCCTCCCATAATAAAGACTTCTTTACTTTTTTTACTATTAATAGAGTTAAGTATGTTACTTAAGGCAGGAATAGATTCTACAAAATAAAGATTAGTAGGAAAGCTACCATACAAGTTTAAAGTAGCAGTCTTTTTAGTTAATACTACATTGATTCTGTTAGGTAAAGGCTTGCCTTCTAAGTCCCCAAAGAAAGTGTTAGCCCCCATTACTACAATATTGCCTGTAGTTAGCTTTTTAAATCTCTTTAAGTCTTCTGGTATTCTAACAGCTAACTTACCTTCTTTACCTATACAATGGTTAAGGGAAATACAGGTTATTAAATTCATGATATTATTAAATCTTCTATTAGATACTCTTTCAGTTCACTGATAGTTTCTTCCATTGTACAGTTAGCTGCTACTTCAAAATCATCTACAGTGCAGATAATATTAGCATCATCATCCCAATAAAACCTAATACCTTTACTTACATTAGTAGAATCAATTTTAAGTAACTTAGTATATTCATTGTCTACTACCCAATTAATTTTAGGAAGGTATCTATTTAGATTTTGTAAATCTGCTACTAATTCAAAGTAAAAATCATTATCTAACATATGACTAATTTTATCTAAGTAAATCATTCTACCCTCACAAATCTATAAAAATCAGTGCCTTCTTCTGAACTTACTATTTCTACAAAATCATCATAGGGTCTAGCCCACACTACTCCATCAACTTTACTTTGATAAACAACATGAGGTTCAGTAATTACTTTTAGTAGTTTTTCAAATTCTCTTTCTTTAGTTAATTTAACATAGTAAAGTTTTAAATTATCTTTAGCAGTATGGTAAACAGCCAAGTCTTCTAAAGTGTCTTCTTTTTTAGCAAAGTATAATAACTCAACTACAGGTTCTCTAGTTGCTACATTTACTCCTTTTATTTCATATAACTTATCAGGGTGCTTGTAATGCGACCAAAGTTGACCTGCTTTAGGAATTCTGTTCATATTGTTTATGGTAATCTTTACTTGATTTGTAACCTGCAATGTAAGCCTCTGAGCTACCTAGCATTAGTTCAATATTGTAGATGGCTGCTTCCCAACCTAACTCATAGTCAGCAAACCACTGACCTCTCTCATAACCTGCTAAATAAGCTGCTTGTTCAACTTTATTGTAGTTGTTTAAAGAAACAGGAGAATCTTGTTTACCATGCAGCTCTCCTAATGCAGTTATCTGTTCTAAGTAATTTGTCATTCCTTTTTACTTTTAATAATCTCTTTTAGTTTCACTAGGGTAAGTGTTATTAATCTAACATTTCTAATAAAGCTTCATTAACTGATTTATCATATAAAGACTTTACATCATTTTTGCCCCAATTAGTCTTCTCTTGCAGTTTATTGTAGAATATCTCTTGTATTCTGTTAATAAGTTGTTTATTGTAACTCATAAGTTTGAAAAGGGTCTCACATTAAAAATCTCAACGCAGTTTATTTCTTAAATACTTTAAATTTACTATCTCTTTTTTTATTTATAAGTAGAATCATAATGCTTACTTTTTCTGTAGATTCTTTCATTTTTGTTATCATCTACCCAGCTTTCATAAACATGCTGTTTACCTTCAATAGTTTCAGTAGTAACTTTATCTCACCAACCTTCTTCTAAATCCATAGCTGATTGAGCTTCTACTACTACTTCATCACCTAGTAAGTCTCCTACTTCAATGTCTGGAGGTTTATGATTATTAAATAGATTCCACATTTAGTAACCTCCAACAATCACCACTTCAGCAGACAACTTAGGGTGATATTTATAGTTAGCTATCTCAAAGTCTTCAAACACAAAGTCTTCTAAATACTGTTGTCCTCTATCTTTAATCTTTAAAGTAGGTAAAGGATAAGGCTCTCTAGTTAATAGCTCTTTAGCTTGTTCAAGTTGATTTTGATAGAGGTGGCAATCCCCAACAGATATAATTAATTCTCCTGGTTGATAACCTGTGCATTTAGCATACATGTAAAGTAATAAAGCATATTGTGATATGTTAAAGCTGCTCCCTAAAAAGTAATCCCATGAACGCTGAAATAACATTAAACTTAGCTTACCTTCAGAGATATTAATTTGATACATTACATGGCAAGCTGGTAAGGTGACAGATTCCTTACCACATTGATCAGCCTGACTGTAAACTTCAGTTGGGTTCCAATAACTAATTATGTAGCTTTTTCTATCTGGATTCTTTTTAATAGAATCTATTACCCAACGAGTTTGGTTAAGTTTACCAAAAGTAGGAGGATAATCATTAAACTTAGTATATTCCCAAGCAGTAGAGTTACTATAATGCAATGGTATCTTCCATTCAGTTAATTTACCTTCATCAATTAAACCTTGAAACTCTTCTGTAGTTAAGTTAGTTTTATTAACTTTATTATAGTGTTTGACTCCCCATTCATCCCAAATAGTAACTTTCTGATTGTGAAGCTCTACAACGTTTCTAGACGCAGAAAGAAACCACAACATTTCTTTAAAGGCTCCTTTCCAGTAAGTAAATTTAGTAGTTAATATAGGAAACCCTTTTGACATATCAAATCTAAGTATTCTACCAAACACAGATAAAATGTAAGTATCTTCATGTCCAAATACAGATTTTTTTACTCCATTATCTAAGATATCTTGAAGTAAATTTAAGTAAGCTTGTTCTGACATATTATTTTATTCCTGTACTAAACTTGGTTTAACTTTGTTTATAATAAACTCAAACTCTTTATGAAATACTCTTCTAATATAAGTCCATATTAAAGCATCTGTTTCACTAACAGTAGACTGATTGATATATTTATAATTAGGGTTATTTATTAAATGTGAATAAATAACTACTTGGGATTGTAACTTGTCTATAGCTTTAGCATAATTAGCTTCTTTACTTGATAAATTCTCAAACTCTAACCATAAATCAAAGTATTCTTTTTGTTTATCTACTGGAAGCAAACTTACCATATCTCTGTAAGCTTGTTTTTCTAACTCTACTTGATTAGAGGTTTTTTTATTGAAAGCTAAGTCATCTGCACCTATTTCACCTAAGTCATGAACTAATATAATTTTAATAACTTTAAGTAACTCTTCAGCAGATAATTTATCTTCTAATAATAGAACTGCTGTTAATATCATGTGGTAAGTATGCTCTGCTACATTCTCTCTTCTAGTAGAGTTAATAGCATGAAGTTTTCTTTCTACATTACCTAACTCACCAGCTTCAATTAGAAAGTTAACTAACTGTATTGTTTTATTCATATTGAGTAGGCTCCAACTTAGGAGCCTTTATTGTTGTTTATTTATGCAGCGACTTGTTGCAAACTAGGTTTCTTTTCTCCAGACCTAATGTACTCAAATTCTGGGTCATCCCAAATTAATTTATTTGTAGCGTAGAACTCATCATACTTGGATGAATAGTAATTAAACATAGCCGTTAATAAACTTTCTTTTAATTCAACTAAATTTAAAGTATCTAAAAATAATTTAGCTTTGTACATTAAGTAATCTTTTTTAGTAGCATACTCTTCTTCAGTAGCTACATACTCTACTTCTAATAAAAACCCATAACCAGCGTTATTATCTAAACATAGATTCCAACCTGAGTCAAAGCTATATTGAGTTCTTTTTCTACTCCATTTAGATTGGTAGGAGTATCCACAATCTAATAGATAATTATCTAAAGTTGTTAAGTCTACATCTACAGGAAATTCTAATTCTTTTCTAATAGTTCCATTAATTGAGTTTTCATCAATCAAACTATATTTAAAAATAAGTAGCGTTCCTTGAGTAGAGTCCCATCTAGTTCTGACTGCTAGTTTACTGGCTAACAGTAATTCTTGTGTTCCATTATTAACTTTATTATCTATAGCTATACCATAATAGGTACTTATAAGATTATTTAAAGCTTTCTTATCTTCACTAAAGTAATGATTTAACTGCTCGCTATAAACTTTAGTGCAGCAACTCATATCATACTTATTCTCAATTTTAGCTTGTAGTTCTACAGGATTTTCAATAAGTGCTTTCAATTCTAATTCAATTGTCATAATATTTAATTGTTATTTAGTTTTAATATTACATTGGTTTTCTAAAAAGTAAGCTGCCACAAAAGAGCTAACTAGAATCTAACAGAGAATTAATATAGTTAAAAAACTTATAGCTTCTTTACTCTTTATTTAGGTTACTTAATATTCTTTTCACTTTAGATTCTAGCTCATCTAAAGTTACATCAGATGTATTAAGTATCCAATACATATTATCTATAAACATAAAGTCTTCTATAGTAAGAAACTTATCAGAAGACTTTTGTTCTCCTCTACCTACTACATTAATAAATACTAAGTTGTAGTGAGCGGCTAACTTAGTTTTGATAGCTTCCAATTCAATAGGTTTTCTAGTATCAGTAAACGCTATATCAAATTCACTACCACTACTTATATAGTTAGTTATCAATTGATCTACTACATGACCTACTGTTAGCCAGCCTCCTGGAGTTAAGTATTCCCAAGCATGAAATGAGTCTACTATTAAGTCATCATAAGTTCTACTTTCTAATTCCTCAGTTACAGTATTTCTAACTTTAGTATTCTTTCTAAAGTCTTTGTCATCTAGAGAACCTACTGGAATTTGCAGCCACTCCTCTAGCATTCTCTTGGCTGGAGCAACCCACTTTATATTTTGTAAATCAGGTATATGTTTTTCTAGTAGTTTAAATACAGTATCTTTACCTGAGTCAGAATATCCCCAGATAATAAAACAATAAGGTAGTTTTTTATTTATTTTTATCATTAGTAAATAAAGTAAACTTTCTAAAAGGTAAGTCTTCTTTTTCAGCAGTCTCTAACACTTCATCTGCTATATCCTCTTCACTAGCTTTAAACTCTTGATAAACTCTTTTACCTTTAGGGTTGTCATCATTAATTAGAAATATCTTTTTACTCATTATTACCTAATTTATTTATATTATTTTCTTTTCTATATAGAAAGTAATCATAATCTTTTATTTTCTATTGGGGAAAGTAGCCAATAACCAAGTATACTTGATATCAAAAATATGTAAACGGATACGTCTACTTAAGTATGTTTAATTTGGTATATACAGAATACTATAGGTACAAAGTTAAATAAAAAGTGTATAAATGTTAGTATGTTCTTTTTTTATACAGTTAAGTAAACTTTAAATAAAGAATAATTTAGTTAACTGTATTAGTTATGGGAGAAATGGTTTTCTAAAACTTAGTGAGCATACTTCTCTTTGTTTTTCTTCACACTTTTCAGTTAACTCAATAAATATACTTTCTAAATTAATTTTAAATAGTAAAGTATAGTTCCATAAGAAAAGCTTGTATTGAACTCCTTCTCTATACTCATAAGAGTAAGGTTCTTTAGTAATCTTTGGTTTCATCATAGTTAGGATCTAAATATAATTTAGCTTTTCTATAAATATCTCAATTAACCCAATCAGGATTTTCTGTAGCAAATAATTCAACTATATTAACTAACTCTATTATCAGTTCTTTTTCAGTAAGTTCAGATTTAGGCAGCAACTCAGGATAGTTTTCTTTAAGGTAATTTTCTAATCCTAGAAAGTTATCTACAGTTAACCCTTGTTCATCTAAATAATTTAATAAGTTATTAACTTTTGTGCTGCTTGTTTCTACACCTTCATAAGTGCCTGTGTATTCTTTGTAATGAACAACATTATCTTTTTTAGTAAAAGTTAGATAATCTGCAATCCAACATAGATTACCTTCTCTTTCATAAGTAAACTGCATTTAGTTGTCTTCTTTATAGTTTAGGTTTAAGAAACAGATACTTTTTAATGTAACTTTGTATTTCATTTAAAAAAGATAGGTAACACAAGATGTAAATCTCTCCAGTTTGATTTACCTATATTATAAGTAAACACTTTACTAGGAATGCAATAATCTCTAGATTCTACAAATGTTTTTACAAATATATGTAGTTTTTTTAGATTAATATTTATATCTAATTTAACTACATAATTCAATTCTCTGTTGTAGTTATAGAATATTAAAAATCCAGGATAATATTTACACTCCTATATACCTTCAGAAAAGCAAGCTTTACAAGAGTCTAATACTCTTACAACATTTAGCTTAGGTAGAACTTGCCTTTCACTTTTGTATTTTTTTGTTGGTATTTTAACTAGCTGTGTAAAGTGCGCGTCAATGTTTCCAATAATAGCTTGCTTCAGAAACGGAACCTGCTGGTATTTCACTACCTACAATATCAAAAGTTTCTTGCATAGCTTGTTTCATAGCATCTTCTAAAGCTTTGTTATACTCAAGAGCCATCATGTGTTCTGGGCAAACTGATATAAAGGTTGCTTGAGGTTTATAGTATAGATTACTATTATATTTTTCATTCATCTTTTTATCAGGAACTAAAGTAAACTCACAACCTCCTGGTATTAAAGCATTGTCTTCATCATGTATAGGAGCAATTAACTCTGCTTCTCTTCCATTAAGTATATCTGCATATTTTTGGTCTAATAATTTAAAAGATTTATTAGCATACACTAAAGATAATTTAGTTTGAGTTGCTCCAGGTGCTTGGATACAATGGTTAACGCTTTTTGACTTAGTGCTACTTTCTGCACTTATTCCTTTAGAGTTACTTTCTGCAATGAAAATCATCTCTCCAATAAAAGTTCTAATCCATCTTAGTTCAAGAGCTGTAGTAGCCATTGAATCCAACCATATTTTAAGTTGAGCAAACCCAGCAAAATAGTTTTTAATTGCTTCTGTAGCTTCTTCAAAAGATATGCCACACTGCCTTGCAATAGTAGGGGCTTGTGCAAGGTACATAAGTGCATAATTTAATATCTTACCAAGTTGTCTCCATTTAGCTACCAAAGCACTCTTATCTTTGTTACAGTTCCAAGGTTCATTTTCTAGCAACCATTTAACTTCAGAGTTAATACTTGCAGCAGCTAAAGTATGAACGTCACAATATGGGTCATCATAAGGTTTACCATCAGGATCAAGAGGTTTCTTCAGTTTTCCAATAGCATAATTTAATTCTAATAAATAAGCTTTTTCTAATGCAGGATCTTTACATAATACTGCCAGCAGACGGGCTTCTTGGGAACTGAAATCGCTACTAGCCCATAACATTCCAGGCTTGTCTGTTACAAAAGCATATCTCATATTAAGAAGCTGCCATATTTCTTTATCTTCTTCTTCTGGGAGTACCCCTGTATTGTATGGGTCAAGACTAAGAAAATATTTAATTAAAATAGAAGCTTTGCTAATCTGCTGTGCGTTGAAGGACCCTTTACCCCCACTACTCATTCTTCCTGTACTAGCCCCAATACATTGAAAAAAAGCATGTATTCTACCAGTTACAGGATTAATTAACTTTCTGTAGTCAGTACCAGTTAATTTAACTAACTCTTTATATTTTAAGAGCTTATCAATGACTTCTATTCCCCACTCTAGGTTTTCTTCATCTTCAATATAAAACTCTTCTTCATCAGACTCTTCTTCTTCACTCTCTTTAGCCTTCAATCTTTTTAAAGTTTCTTCAAGTGAACCTGACATTACATCAGTTAACTCAATGTTCTGTTTTTTAAGTACCTTGTTAACTAACTGTACTAATTTCTTAGGATTGTTAAGAGTCTTTTGAGTTTCTTCACTTAGAATAGTGATTACTTTAGCTCCTTCATCAGTATACTCAAGAGCTTGCTGAATAGGTAAACCAAAGTTTCTACATAAATATAGTTTTAATTCTTCTAACTCTTTATGTGCTGTATTGTAGATAATATCCAACATCTTTTTAGATATGGACATACCTCTGTATTCCATTTGAGCCAATAGTAAGTTAACTTCTTGGTCCAACTCTATGGTTTCTTTATAATTTTTAAGTTTACAGTGACCTCCAAAACCTTTAGGTGCTGGAGTGTAGAGTAAATTGTAGAACAGGTAGTATAAATCTAGTAATACAGAGTGCTTTAGTTGATTATGACTTTTTCCTTTACTAACGTCTAAGGCAGCATATTCTAATTGCTCAGAAGTTAGATTAGGATTAGACCAGTCTGATGTCTGTTCTGTTTTAGATAAGTCAATACCAAAGTAATCTCTAGCTAGTGCTTTTAAAGAGTTACCTCTCATTTGACCTGCTCTAAATCCAGTGCATACATTAACCCTAGCTGCCATTACAAGAGTACACCAGGAGTTAGGTAGCCATACATTTAAACTTGCTTTAACCTGCTTAATATCATACTTAAAATTGTGACCTACTTTTCTTATGTCTTCTCTCATTAATAAGTTAACTAAAGGCTGGAATCCTTCTCTACCTATCTTTAAGAAGTCAAATATATAAGGTGTACTACTATAAGGTACATTGATTTGTGCCAGCCTTAAAGCTGTTGTATGCGGGTCTCTAAAATCAGCTTTATCTCCATAGATATTATATAAGGGATAGGTTTCTGTATCTACTGCAAGTATTTTATCTGTAGACTCTAAATCTTTTTCAATTTGATTAACTGCTTTTATTAAATCAGAAGTAGTGGTTATGTAGAAGTAATCTACTTCTTTTCCAACTGTAAGTTGAACCATATTCAGCTTTTAGGTAGATAACTTTTAGCTTTTTCTACTAACTCTTTTATAGTTAAATCTGGATCTAAGTATAAAGTAGTATAACCATATAGTTTTTGTTGATAAGTTTGGTAAAACTCATATTTACTTAAACCTTCTTTTACTGAAAGATAATCCCATGTATCTCTATTACTTTGTAACTTTTGTCTATATTGATTTGCACTACAAAGGTTTCTACTGTTACAATAAGTAGCTAAATAAAATAAATTAGACATCAACAAAGAATATAATTCAATTAGCCTTTTCTTGCTTAGTTTATGCCTAAGCTGTTTATCATATTCTCTACATAATTTCTTATCTGAAAATAGTTTCCCGTCTTTACTTTGATATAACGTTATTCTTTGCATATTTTTATAAATATAGCTGACTTGTTACAGCCAGCTTTAGTCAATTACAAATAATTATCTTTTACTTCTACTAACTTAACTTTACCTTTGTCTTCTACACATTTTAAAATAAGATAACTCTGTTTTCCCTTAATCTTATTTATTAAAGACTTAGCTTCAGAGATTACTAACAAGAATAAGTTAGGTTGTTGAAGCCCACCTTGATACATCTGAAAGTAAATCCAGTCTTCTGTTATTAGAAATGGTTTATCTAACTTATCAAAGCTGGCTGGTTGAGCTACTTTATCTAACTTAAATCCAAAAGTATACTCAGGAAAGTTAGCTGCTAAGTATTGCTCTAACTCCTGAAAACTACCTCTGTCAGCAGTAATAGTATTCTCTGGAGGGGCATTCAATGTAAGGTGTGTAATAAAGTCAACTAGTATAGCATCTGTACATCTATACTTTTTATTTACTGTTATAGTGTTGTTGCGTAAACTTAAAGTACCTTTCATTCACTTACCTCTCTAATAAACACTGCGGTGACTTCTTCATCTGTAGAAATGTTTAAGTCTTCTATCATATTAACAGTTTCTATGATAGCATCAGCAGCAGACTCATGTACTTCTGTAACATCAGTTAACTTTAACCCATCATCTGCTAAATCAAACTCTTTACTGTAGACTTCTCCTCTAAATGGCTGGCTCATGTTGTCTCTCTAAAAAATATATCTAATGTTACAATATGGAATCTCTTGTTTAACTAACTTTTTGAACTTAGCGATCGCTCTCTGTTTTAAACTAACTTTATATCTGAGAACCTTGCTACCTCTCTCATTAATCTTATATTCCTGAATAGTAGGCACATACAACAATTTCTCTGCTTGAGGAATCCATTCTAAGTTAAGTTGGTTTAACCTATCTGAGTGAGTGAGAAAAATAACTTCCATTTGTAACTGAGCTTTTACTTCAGGTAATAGTATACTATCTACTAACTTAAATAGCTTAACATAGTCAACTTCCCAACCTTGGTATAAAATCACTGGACTAAAATTAAGATGTACTTGAAATTGTTTACTGTAAGCTAAGTTGAGTCCATGTAATCTATCTATCATCTTAGCTGTACCTACTTCTACTATGTCAGCCACTCTTTGAGGCATTAAGCTGGCTCTTATCCTAGCTTTATAGGGAATAGGACAATCAACTAACTTAGTTATTCTACTAGGACTACCAGCCTTAGTTGCAAAGGTAGGTTTACAGTTAGGTATCTGAGTTAGCTCTGTAAGAAGTCTGTTAGTAATGGGTAGATTTCTAGGAGTTAAACAGTCTGATCCTTCACCGATATCTATTGTGTCAAAGTAGCCATCACACTGGTTAGCTACTTTAGGTGGTAGTTTAGAAAAGAAGTCTTTAGTTAATTCTATAATCTCATGAATATTAGTGTAGATTTCTAAAGGGTTACCTTGTGGCTTATTTCTACCAATGTAACAATAACTACATTGTTGAGTTTCACACCCTACTGAGAAGTTGGGTAAAATCCAGTCAGCACTTTTACCATTCTTTCTGATAACTAAAGACTTTTTTTTCCTAGTAGTAAACCCAGCTTTCTTAAGTTGAAAGTAATCTTTAGTAGTTAGCATTTACCATATTTCTTCCCCTTCAGGATTACCCCAGTCAGTTTCTTCATTGTGTATATTATCAGTTTTCATTTTATTAACTAACTCATATAATAGGTTTTTTTTCCTAATTAATTCTTTATTGCAATAATCTTTTATAACTAACTCCATTAGTTTATCTATGTCTTCTTGTGGCACATTCCAGTAATTTTTCAAATGAGCTATCTGTTGTTCTAAGGTTGTCATACTTTTATACTTAGTAAAGTTGATAAATTTAAGTAAACTATAAAATATGTTATGAGAAAGATCCACTCTAAAGCTTACCAAGAATGGAGGCAGTTAGTTAAAGCTAGGGATAACTATGTCTGCCAAGTTTGTAATAGAAAAAGCACTAAACGTAATTACTTACATGTTCACCATTTAATTCCTTGTGCATTGGTATCAGAGCTTACTTTAGAAGTAAACAATGGTATTACTTTATGTGCTTTTCACCATATAGAGTTTCATAGAGCTAAGTTAGATATTGAGCTATTACCTGCTATTTATAAGTTATATAAAAGCGGTAACAGTTTATCTTATCTACTACAGCATCCTAGCTTTATAAAATTAGGAAGTATACCTTTTGGTAAACAAAGAAAACATGAGTTATTAAGAGTAATCTGTAAAGATTACAAAAAAGCTTTACAAGTTAAATATCCTGACTTTAAGTTACCCTGCTAACTTTTCTTTTAATAAATCTGGATAAGCTTTACCTTTAATAGAGTCTGCTAGTTCTTTATTTAATCCAAGTTTACTAGCTAAGTCCCATAATTGATTTAATGAAGGAGCTTCAATTTCAATAAACCATCCTAAGTTTTCAATATTATCTAACACAATTTCATAGTTAGGATATTCATTTGAAGTATAAACTTCTCTAGGAGCTTTACTAACTTCATTATCTATATTAAACAAGTTGTTATATATAGTTCTTAATTTATCACCATCTTCTACTTTGGTTTCAAGTTCAACCCACTCATAATCTTCTTGACCTTGAATTTGATAGTGCATTGCAGTAGAACTAACTCCATTTTTAGTTCTTACTCTAAGGTAAGTTTTACCAAGAGGATTAACTTTAGGTTTTACTGTATGAATATAATACGTATCTTTTTCATATAAAGTAGATACTAATTTAAAACCAAAGTTAGTTAATTTATCTAAAATTACAGAAATTTCTTCTAAATATAAAGGAAACTTTGCTTCAATTTCTATATTTTGACTTGTCATTGTTATTTACTTATGTATTTGTTTACCAAATTGGAAGATTATATAAGTGTTGTTTTAGTTGAATAAATACTTTTTCTCTCTTACTTTTAAATTCTCTTTCATTATGCAGACCTTCATAGTTATTTTCACTTAATAAGTAATCTGTTACTAAATGAATATAGCCAAAGTTGATTCCACATTGAAGAGCTTGCTGTGCCATATGTCCTATTTCAGGATCTACTACATCAAATTCAGTTCTTGCTTTAATAGCCCAAGCTTTAGTTTCTAGCATTGTACTAGGTAAACTATAATGTCTAACTTGAGGTAGGTCTAATTCTTTACATAAATTATTACTGCTCCAATCAATAATACTTCCTTTTAAATAAGATAAACTACCTGTAATTAAATCAGTGTTAGCTTTAAGTTCAGGTGTCAAAGATCCTAATTTACCTACATACAGTATATTTCTTACACCATAGGCAGCTAATTTGTAAACTAATACCCCTGATATATCTCCCCAATAAGAGTGATAACATCCTAATAAAGTTACAGAACTAGATAGGTGATTACAATATCCAAATTGTTTGTTTACCTTAAATTCTTCCCATTCTTCATATTCTAAATCTTTTATAGCTTTAACGTAACCTAAAATAACAGTATTTCCTAATTTATTAGGTAAATTAATATTATCCCATATTGTATTAAACTCTACTTTATTTATTTTAATATGTTTAGGATTCTGTAAAGGAGTATGTTTTCTTAGTTTATTTACCCAATAGTTATAAAGTAAATTATAATGAATTAAATAATCTTGCCCTGGAAATATATAATAATCTGATTTGTTTTTATCTAACGTAGGTCTTTGCCAATTAAAAAACTTATCTGTTTTTTCATTACTAGATTTAATAACTTCTGTTTCATCTCTTTTGTAAGCTGTATTAAAAGTAAAATGAGCATACTGATTGCAATTACTATGAATTTTATTTTGAACATAGGCGTAAAGTGAACTGCTCATTGTATGCTCAAAGTCAGTATTAATTTGAAATATTGTATTAGTGTCTAGGTAAGGTTCAAAACACTTTAAGTTAGATATATAAATGTCTAAGTTCATATAACTTATGCAGCTTGTCTATTAATAAATTCCTCTATTTCTGGAGTTAGCTTAAACCATTCCCTACGTATCTTACTATGGCAGAAGATTTTATGATATTTCTTTTCATCTGTTCTAGTTCCAGGTACTATCTTAGTTAGTACAAGATTACCAGAGTTAGAAGTCTTTAATTCTTTTAGTCTTTGTTGTGGGTGCTTACTATAACCTACTTTGACTTCTCTCTTGTCATAGTCAACTATGAAGTATATATATCCGTGATCACAGTCTATTTGTTTGTTAACCATTTCCAAATAGGAATAACATTTTCTAAGTTTTTTATAACTAACTTTTCCCTTTCATTATTTATATTAACCTTCCAAACTTTTATATACTTTATTTTGTATAAAGTGTATAGAACTAATTTTTTTGTTGTTGCTGTTCCCTATTTTAA
>Ga0209229_10000511_pt1 | contig 15769 bp, 32 predicted proteins | sample SanBayMetagenome_FD_187466 | JGI IMG/M metagenome (GOLD analysis project Ga0209229, IMG submission 187466) | Freshwater and sediment microbial communities from dead zone in Sandusky Bay, Ohio, USA (SPAdes) (version 2) | ecosystem: Environmental > Aquatic > Freshwater > Lentic > Sediment... | reverse complement strand
ACTTTAAGTCTGTCAAACAAAACTTATGTTTGAATATTTAGATTGATAGTAGAGTCTTTTCAAGTTATAAGATGCCACTGGATTTAACTCCGCAAGTTTATGATATTCAAATTTTACATTTTCATACAACTCTTCCATTTTATGGTTTGCATACTTGGATGTAATTTTAGAAAAAATATAATTTGATTCATCAACAACTTTTTGAGTTGTAGAAATGTTACAAAATGAAGCTTCTCCAACTTCAGAAATAAACATACCCGAATAGAAACCATTCAATTGATATTTTTCTACAAACTTATCAGCATTACACCAAAGATAAAAACATTCTTTTTTCTTTTTTAACAAAAATACAATATTTTTATCAATAACATACCCCTCATCAAAATTACCAATAGAAAATAATCCATCAGAAGAACCATGACCCATCATCATAATTCTATCATGCGTTTCAATGAGATTGATAAGTTGTTCAAAAGAACAATCTTTTTGGATAACGGTTTTATTATCAATCTTTTCGTAGATCGGCTCAAGAAAAGTTGTAGTGTTGTCTTTAGGATGGATAACTAATGTTTTCACACACCATTTATATTAAATGGATTTCTTTTTGTCAAAGCTTTTTTTAAGTTTAATTTGTTTTAATCTGTTCCTTAACTTTCTTTCTCTTTTTTCTTTTGGTGTTTCAAAGGCTCTTTTCGCTCTTACTGTATCCATCACACCTTCAATTGTTAATTTGTTTTTTAATCTTTGGAGTGCTCTATCCAAAGCAAGTTTAGCATCTCCACGTTTTGGTAATCTTACTTCTGCATTAATCATAATAAACAAATTTATTATTATGATTTAAAAAATCAATATGCGGAATGAGGGAATCGAACCCTCGTTCTGACTTTGGAAGAGTCCAGTTCTACCATTAAACTAATTCCGCAAAAGCATCCTCGACGGGATTCGAACCCGTACTGCCACCGTGAAAGGGTAGTGTGCTAACCGTTACACTACGAGGACATAAATTCATTTTCTTTTACTTAGAATTTCTTTCATGAATTCTTTACTAGCTTTTCTTTCACGCCAAGAAAACCAAGCCAAAGAAATTAATGCACCAATACTTAATCCCAACAAAAAATATCCTGTAAAAATAACCAACCAACGAAGCAATAAAAAAGTAATATCCATACGTAAAATATATCAGAAAGCTTTTATTAGTCAAATAAAAACCCCTCTCTTTCAAGAGGGGTTTTTTGTTATTAGAGGATCGATGCAACTACTTTTTTAGCCCAACGAAATAATCCGAAAAAAGTGTCAACGACTTCTTTCAAATCTTCTCGCTGTATCGTTCCTACGTATCCAACTGTTCCATAGGGACCAAAAACAATCCCTAATTGGTGCGTTTGATAATGTTTCTCCATTTAATTTACCTCCTTTCATCATGCATATTTAGCATGATTTATGCCATTAGTCACGTTAAGATATTGTCACAAATCTATTGTGGAGGTTTCATTAAAACTTTAAATTGACCATTTCCTTTTGATACTGCCATTGGATGATAGAAAAATCTTTTTGGTAATTCTTGAATTGCTCCTTCGTGATATTTTGGATCAATCAAAGATAGTTCATTTCCTTCCAAATATACATAAGATTCTCCAGTTAAGAGACAAACAATTTCTTGTTCTGGGTTTTCGAAATGATGAGACGGTATATACATAAAAAGTAGCGGGAGTGGGAATCGAACCCACCTAAAGGTGCTTATGAGACACCTGAGTTCACCAGAACTGCTATCCCGCAGTTAAAAAGCCCAGTGCCAGAATCGAACTGGCATCAGATGATTACAAATCAACCGTTTTACCATTAAACTAACCAGGCGTTTAATATATTAAAACTTACCTTAAATAGTGGTTGATGTCAATTAACAATTATATCTTCTTTTTTTATTTTTTGTTCAAAGCAAGATATTAGTGGTTTTACAATATAAGAATCTTCTTCTTCTGCTATAATATTAACAATTTGAGTTTTTCTTAAAATAGGATGATTGTCGGTGTTTACAACACCTTGTCTATATGTTTTCATTTTTGAAATAATTTTAATAGTTTAGGATTTTTATTTAAAATGTTAGCAGCAGTCTCAACAATTTTTGGATTTGTTTTTAATACTTCGGGATTTTGATTTATAAAAAGTTGTGTGTTGATTCCCATGATCATCATGGATAAAACAACTAATAATGGACTAAAATGATGAGCACGTTTTTTTATAAATTCCCAAAGTCTTTTTTTATCATTTTTAATATCTTTTAAAACCTCAATCAAAGTTTTAAGAGAAAATACATCGGAACCTTCAGGAGCTTTTACTCCAAAATACCCGCGACCTTTTTCGTCTTCTCCAAATTCTAAAGCCTCACTTAAATAAAAATAATCTTTAAAATTTATTTTGCCATTAGTTGTTTTGATTTTCATCATCAAACTTTAGACTCATTCTTTGTTTTAAAAATTCTTCAGGGTTTACTCCTTTTGGTTTTGATGGTTCTTCTTTTGTGAACATATCACCAACCAAAGGTTCTAAAGATTTCAAAAGCTTTTCCAGTTTCCCATAAGCTGCACCAAATTCACCACTCATTAAATCTTGTTCTATTTCTTTTAATTCTTGTGGTGCATTTTGTTGTGCATCTGATGCACTATCATCTTCATCGAAGCCACTGACTTCGTTTAAAACTTTTTTATAGGCTTCTTCTAAAAGCATTTGATCTTTATTTTTCATGATATCAATACTTATACTTTACGATGCCTTATCTCCTTTTTTCCACGATATTCTCTTTGAACCCTTTTTATGTCTTTTGCGAGAACTGCACATAGATTTGGTTGGACGGCAAGCAGGATAGCCTTTTCTCTTTTCTCCTTTTTGTCTACCACAAGCTTTTCCTGTTTTACAATCTATCCAACCCTTTCCTCTGTTACGAGAAAACCAACCATGAAGACCTTGTTTTTTTTCTTTTTCAAACCCTTCCTGCAAAACTTCAGATATTACATCCTTTAAGTTCATTTGCTTTTTTTCCAAATTTTACCTTGGCGACATTTTACAACGGCTCCTGACTTATAGGCACTTGTTTTCTTACCATAAACACTATCTGCTCTTTTTAAACAACGATCACGTTTGACTTTTTCTTCTGTGACAATCTTTGCATTTTTCTTAAGTTCTTGAAAACGCATTCTATTTCCCTTTGCCATTCTCCAACAAACATTTCTGATTGCCTCTTCTTTTGAAGCTGCTTGGGTACTCATTCTTTGGCGATCACAAGAAACGGTATATTCTTGTTTATTTTGTTCAAGTAAAATTGATACTAATAAATCGTATTTCATGGTGTTTTATTTTCTGAATGATAAAGTTTATAATTTCTTTCCAAATATGTAACTCTTTCATTTAAATCGTCAACATCTTTTTGTTGATTGATCATCAGTTGATTTACAGATTTTAATTGTTCAGTGTATATTGTTTGTTGATTAATAATCGCATCCAATTTAGTTTGTACAACTTCAAATCTTGTTTTGGCCAATTCGTCTTGCTTTGCGTCTTCTATATCTTGTTTTTCTGCATATTGACCAAATTGACTTTGTTTAACATATGTTGATGAAAGCCACATTGTATAATATCCTACAGATAAAAACATCAAAAGCATAAAAAGAGGTCTTAAAATTAAACTAATAAAAGCCCTGTGTTTTATTTCAAAGTTGTTTAAAAAATCGATAACGTTACTTTTATCTATTGCAGGGTCGGTTTCTCTTCGATGCTTGTGGGATTCCATATAAACTACTTAATAATAATTATCAATTAGATTCACCAATATCGTCAGGAAAAATCGCCCAAACTATCTGCGGATGTCCATAACTGGTTTCAAAAACAGGTTCCGTCATTTCACACAAATCTTCTATTTTTTCTCGATATTTAAAAATTTTAGCCATTCCTCTTGCAACCATTTTTTCATCAACGTCTTTATGCCATCGGGCAATTGACTCATAAAAAGGATATGGTACAATGGAAAATCCTTTAGGATAAAAAATAGTTTTAACTTCAAATGCTTCGTATTTTAAAACCAATTCTTCTTTCAGTTTTTCATTCAGTTGAAAAAATTCTTGTTCTTCCACCATATATTTATTCACAAAAAATATTTGACAAATATAACACAATAGCTTAATATTGGCAATATGAATATACATTCAGATCGTAAAAATAAGTTCAAACGAGTGCTTGAACTTTATAAAGATGGAAAATCTAAAACTGAAATCTCTAACGATTTGGGAGTTCCCCGTTCAACTGTGCATGATTGGGTTACTGGAAGAAGAAGAGGAACAACAGTTAAAACAACTATCATCGAAGGATCTGATGAAGATGGTTGTCAGCTTAATATTATTACAGAAGAAGAAACTACAGATACTTTTAGTTCTCCTTATATTTCCACAAGAAGTGAATTCCAACAAGATCGATTAAAAGAATTTCTAGAAAATATCAAATACGTTCAATATCCTGCGCCAGCAAAACCAAAATCATATTCAGTGGCAAACAAAACTACTTTGATTATTGGAGATACTCATTTTGGTTTTGAGTGTTGGGATACTCTTAATATTTTTCTTCAAGCAGTTGAAGAACTTAAACCAGAAAGAGTCATTTTAAATGGTGATACTGTTGATTTGCTTTCCATTAGCAAATATTCAAAAGACCCAAGACATACTCATAGTATCAATGATGAAATTGAATCTTATCACAAGTTTCTTAAACTTCTTCATGATGTTACAGAACCTTTCCAATCTGAAATATTGGAAACAAATGGAAACCATTCTGGAAATGGAATTGAAGGTCGTTGGTGGAGATATATTTCTGCCAGTGATGACATCAAACAACTTTTAGAACTTCCTCAGATTGCGGAAAATCTTTCATATACTAAGGTTTTCCATCCTCAAGCAGATTGGTCCAGAATTCGTTTGGTTGATGCAACAGAAGACTTAGATTCTTTGGTAGAACTTCCAAACAATGTTTTTGTTTATCATGGAGACATTGTAAGAAAACATGGTGGTTTTTCTGCCAGAGGAAACTTTGAAAAACATTTTGCTTCGACAATTACAAGTCATACCCATCGTTTGGGATCGACATATCAAACAATTCCTAAAATTGGTTCAAGACCAATGGAGATTGTTGAAAACCATGAAATAGGTTGTGCTTGCAAACTCAATCCTACCTATGTTAAAGGTGCAAACTGGCAAAATGGATTCTGTATAGCAAGTTATACAGAAGACAGTACAGGAATTGAATTGGTAAAAGTTAAAAACAAAAAAGCTACTATCAATTCTCTTGGAAAAACTTTAAAGGTTTTGTAAGTAAATTAGATCTTTGAAAATTTGGGGGTGTACTGGTTTCGACAGATAGTTGAAACTAAAAGTGCATGTCGAGGTTAATCGATGGCCTCGTAAAAAATCGATTAAAAGATAAATGCAGAAGATTATACTTCTGATCTCTTGGCTGAAGCCGAGAGTATTTTTAACAACGCAGATGAGGTTCTCGCCTCATTCGCTGACGAAGAATACCTCTTAGCAGCCTAAAGACCTTGAACTTAGATCCTCTAAGAGTTCATTGATAAGCAGAGGGTTCTGGATTGAGAACAGTTCCAGTGTAAGAATAAAATATTCCCGTATGTAGTTCTGCGATAATGTCTACAGGCAGACTTTAAACTCAGTTAGTATCACTATGTAGCCTAAAGTCTCCGTTACCGTATGGTAGCTGAAATACTAAAGATACTTAAACATGTAGACCTTTTAGCCTAGATTATTTGGACAGGAGTTCAACTCTCCTCACCTCCACTTATTTCCAAAGTTTTTTGAAAAAACCTTTAACTTTTTCAGTTAAAGGTTTTTTCTTTTTAATTTTTTTCTTAACAACTTTGATTTCTTTTTCGATGGTTTTTTCTTGATCTCTGTATTTTCTATTTTTGCTATATTTCATATCAGTTTCTATATTTAGCTTTTCCTTTAAAAATTTTTTTAATCGTTTTTATTGTAGAAGTTTCTGTTTCTGGTTCATCGATATATTCTTCATTTTCATCATTAAATTTTCTATTGGCAGCAATATTATAACCAAGTATTAAAGCTATTGCCAAAGGATCAAAGACAACAATAATTGCCAACGTAAACCATTTAACAATTATATTGATATCTGTATTGAAAAGTTCTGCGGCATATTTTAAAGTTCCAATATCTTTTTGTTTTCCACTTTGTTTTTGTGCTTCTAATGTTTGAAGATCTAATGTTTTGATTTCATCAAATATTTGATTCATGCGTGTGCGAGCTTGTGTAATTTCTTCTCCAGATTTTTTGATGTCTTCATAAACTGGTGCTGCTGATCTACGAGACATCTCAGGTAATCTTTTTTCTTGTGATAAACGAGATTGATTCAAAGTATCAACACGCATTGTTAATGAAGCTAGTTCTTTTTCTAGTATCGCTTTTTGCGATACCAAAAATTCTTGTTGTGTTTCTGCTTGAGAATATTCAATCAAACTTGTTTGATAAGCTGATGTAAGAAATCCAAATATACCCATTGATGTAATTCCCATCAAAGTAAGAATAGCAACCAATATATAAGTCTTCAGTAAAAGATTTGTTTTGTGCCAATAACGATAAAGAAAACTAGTAGCAACTAATTTTCCAACTTCCAATGCACCAGCCATTACCAATACAGAAATAAAAGCACCCGCATACAATGTAGCAATACCATAAACTGAAAAGTAAGCGGCAACACCAGCAATGATAAAAGCTGTTAAAGCTAAAATACCTACAAACATAACTATTTAATATTTATCTTTTATGATCTTTCAAGTAAGTTCATTATACCTACCATACTTGTTGTAGCGTTACCAGCAAAAGCTATTCCAGCTAATACAACAATATCCGAAACATCATCTACGTTAATACCTATTTTTGAAACTTCTCCTGGTACAGGTAATAAGTTACTCGATGTCGATGACCCCACATTATTTCCCACAAAGCTTTGTGAAAGGATATAGCCACCTGATACTTCAGCATTTCCTGTGGAGTATTGAATTGCTGTATCAGGTAAATCCGTCCAAGTAAAAGAACCTGACACGATAGTTGGGTTTAATAAAATTTGATATTTACCAGCATTTTGTCCCGTATTAAGAACCTCAACTCCTTTAACAACTACAGAAGAATCGTGTGCTGCTTTTTTAAGTCGAACAGCTAATAATGATTTAGCTGTTGTTCCAATATTTGTTACTGCTGCTTCAGAAATTGTTATTGGTTTACCTAATACGTCTTCTCCTCCCTCGACCATAACAGTAGAACATATATGGTGCATTAAACCAGTTGTTGCCCCTTTTTGAACAATTTCATATCTTATAGGTTGATTAGGAGATGTTATGTATGGTCTATCAAGATCATTAATATGATTAACATAGTGGGCATAGTATGTTTTGCCTGATTGCATAAAACCGAATCTGACTCGACCTAAACTTAACCATTCATAATCAATAACAAAAATTTGAGCCGCCGACATTGCTACAGTTAACCCAGAGGGTCCTGTTCCATCTAACTTGTCAACGTTCCAAGCAGATTGAGGAAACGACATAGAATGAGGAGTACCTTCTGTTTTTGTGATATGAAAACAAGGACCATTTTCTGTGACTTCTAAATAAAGCCCATCGGATGGAGTTGATGGAGATGCAGACAAACTTTGATATAACCCCATTCTTTTTATAATACCAGTTTGAGGATGAAGCTTACCTGTGAAGAAAGCCTGAAGCGATTTACCTGGTTGATAGTTGAAATGATATCTTGACTGTCTAATTGCAAAGTCTCCAGCTTGATTTGTTGCCATTACAACCATAGAATCGTTTGCTGAAAATGTTGTTGTTGCGGTTCCAGATAATTTCTCTACAAACAATAGCGGAAGCTTATCATACAGGTGTTTTGCATCTACCAGAGTTTTAGGTTCTGATACTCTCAAACGACCAAAGGCATCAAGGTTTGAAGAATCGGCATATGTTATTGGTGGTGTAGATACCAACTTAACATTTAATGCTGATGTTGTTGCATCAACTGTTGCAAACCTTCCTGTTTTATCACCGATTGTAATATCATCTACCGAAGATTCTAAATCTTGAGACAATACTCTTAATGCATTTACACCATCATCTGCTACAACATCTACCTTTGCTCCAGAATTTCCGTCTTTGATTTCTACCGATCCTATGTTTAAATTTCCTGCGGATAAAGATACAGAAAAATCATCAAAATTAGTTACATAAGATGCCTGTGCAAACAAATCTCGATTTGCATTATTATCTACCTGAAGCCATGAATTATTGTATCCAACATTTCCATTTGTTGGTCTTGCCGAAACTTGATTATTGAGTATATATGCCATCCATACATACTTACATTATTTAATACTAATATATTCGGTATTTGAAAAACAACTCAAATCATCACCACCTGCATAACTGATAGAACTTTGTAATGCTTGGGTCATTTCCCTGAGTCTTTCTTCCAAAGATTTATGTGGTTCCAGATCAAGAATTGTTCCTTCAATATGGTTATCGTGTCCTTTGTTATAAGCACTGGCAGAACCATAATAAACTTTTCTTCCATTGACAACCAATGCAGGGGAGTCATCACAAGCTGCAAACATTGAACCTGCCATAACCCAATCGGCTCCAGCCACTAGTGCCTTTGCAATATCTCCATAATGATTGATTCCACCATCACCAAACATTGGCTTCTTGGAAAACTTGGCACACTCAATAAGTGCCGTAAACATGGGAACATGAAAGCCTGTTTGGAACTTCGTAGTGCAAGCCTTGCCCGGTCCAATACCAATGCGCGTTGCATCTGCTCCTGCTTCTTCCAAGTAACGAACACCTTCTGGTGTTGTCACATTTCCTGCGATAATAAAAACATTTGGAAACAAATCACGAATCTCATCAATTCTTCTTTTGACTTTGATGTGATGTCCATGAGCAACATCAATCGTGATATAATCCACTTTCCAACCATTGGTATGAATTTGCGAAAGTTCATCAAACGAATCTTCATTTACACCAGTGCTGATACTGACAAATTTGAAATTCTCCTCGTTTGCTTTTTTGACAAATGGAACAGTGATTGCATCAAAACGATGCATCATATAGAAATAACCATTGTCACTCAACCACTTACACCATTCTTCATGAATAACCGTCTTCATATTTGACGGAACTACTGGTAACTTGAATTTAAATTGTCCCAACTGAATTGAAGTATCTGCAAGTTTTCTTGTTTCCAATTCAGAATACTTGGGAATTAAATAAACATCATCGTAATTTAAAGCGGTATATTTAAGCATACAAATATATTGTATGTTATGTTTGATTATTTGTCAATCTTTTTGATGACTTCGATCTTAAAAAGTTTGTTTTTCAAACTACCACAACTGGAAACTTTTCCAAAGTATTTTTCTTTTTCGTATTCAAAACGAATACTGTCTGTTTCTTCGATAATCAAGTCAGGGTTTGCTTGATTATATTCTTCCAAATCAAAATAAAAAATGTTGTTCTCTCGAACAACATACTCATCCAATTTAATCATTCTTTTTTTCTATAAGATTGAATCTTTCCGCAGCACTGCAAGCGCAGTAAACAAAAAAATGGTAGAAAAACATCAAGAAAAATACTCCACCACTTAAAATCAACAAAGGCCACCAAATTGATTGTCCTTCAGTTACCTTTTCAACTATCATGCTGGCAAAACCAACAACAAACGCAGAAACTGTTATGTATTTTGCAAATAACATTAAAGTATTATTAATTATTTAGTCTTCTCTGATTCTTTTTTCGCAATTTCTAATTTTTCTTTCAGTGATTGAGCTTCAGCCATCATTTTTTTTAAACTGGATTTGATGTCTTCGTGCATCTTTTTTACTAGATCTTCTTTTTCTTTCATATAAATATATTATACTAGAATAACAAAAAAATCAATGAATAATTTAAACGACCAAGTTTGGAAAAAAAATAAACAGTTAATTCCTTCTATTCGCAGAAAGCTTTTGGAAATTGCCGAATGGGTAACAAAAGACCTTTCTGATTTGGTAGAAATTAAAAACGTTTATTTCACAGGCTCCTTGACAACCTATAAATGGCTTCCAACAAGTGACATTGATTTGCACATCATCATTGATGTAAAAGAAAAAATTTGCGATGAACCTGTCCAAGAATTTTTGGATTTAAAAAGCAAACTGTTCAACAAAGAACATAATATTTTTATCAAAGGTTACAAAGTTGAAGTCAACATGAAAGACAAAGAAGTGGAACTCAAAGGAAAAGGAATTTATGATTTGGTTAAAGACAAATGGTTGATAGAACCCACACCTGTAACCCGAAAAATGAACGATCCTGAAGTTTTGAAAGTTGCAGAATATTTCCAAAGAAAAATCGACAAGGCTATAGCCAATCAATCAGATGTAAAGGTTATCGATAAACTCAAAAAAGAAATCAAGGAACTTAGAACAGAAGGTTTGAAAAAAGAAGGTGAATATTCTGTGGGCAATCTGGCTTTCAAAAAACTCAGAAACACCGAATACCTTTCCAAACTTTTCAATTACAAGGCAGAACTAATAGACAAAAGTTTGTCTCTTGAGAGTTTTAAGAACTTTTTTAGGGGTTGATTTTTTCTCTTCTTTTTTGGACCAAACAATCAGATCATAATTGTTTTTGAATGATCGAGAAAAACAATTGCGTGGCTTGTCACCTTTACCAGCCATATTAATTTTTCTTTTTGGTAGGTTTCTTCTTGATGGTTTTTTTGGAACCGGAGATTAATTTTTCCAGATCATTTTTTCTTACTTTAAAACTCTTTGGTTTTTCCTTATAGAAATCCAAAAGTTGAAAGCCTTCTTCAGAAAGAAAATTCAATCTTTTTTGCAAGAAAGAAAAATCACAAACACACCACTTTTGTAAAGAGATTTTTTTGATTTCCAAAAGAAGATTTTCCAAATCGTTTTCGGAACCATTGTAATAATCTTTTGATGGATTATTTTCTTTGATCTCTTCTACCAACTTGGCTTCTACTTTTTGATATACTTTTGTTGTGGAAAGATCCAAAGCAAAACCAAGTTTGGATGTTACTTTAAAAACGAATCCGTTTACAGATTCCAAAGTATTCAGTGTTTTTTGAGCAAAGTTTTTATTCATAAAAACAAATTAGCAAAAAAATATGAAATGTCAATTAAAATTCTATAACACACTTGGAAGGAATTATGTTTAAATCCTTGTCGATGAAAAGTGTTACACTTGTTGGATAAAAGTGTTTTCCTTCAGAACTTGTTGATTCGTATCTGGCTTCTGAAAGATCAGTTTCTGGAACTTCTTTGATAACTTTTTCTTCAAATTCTTCATCCATTACAGTGAATTTAAATGGCTCCAATTTAAAACCATAACCATAGATATCTTTGATTCCGTATTTTCTATACTCCAATTCAATCTTGTATTTTACAGTAACCTCATCGCTTTTGCTTTCAAAACCCACTGCATTATTGCGAACACTCAGTTCCATTTTTTTGACTTCAGGACTATCACTGTCGATATAATCCACATCAACAGAAGAAACAAACTCCACATCTTCCACTCCTTCTTTGACTAATCCTTTTACTTTGTTGTAACAGTTTTCCAACAATAATGCGTCTTTTGATCTCATAAATTAAACAGTGGCAGCTAAAATATCTCCTCCAGCATACTTACTATTAATATAATTTATCTTATATTCAGGATTTATAGATAAAACAATTGCTTCAATTTCTTCTTTGGTATGAGGTAAAATATTACCAAAACATCTTACATCATCAATTAAAATGATATGTTTATTGTTTGATAAAGTTTTGATTTGTTCCAATTCTTTAACAAGCGGAAATTGATCTGATTCATCATATCCACAATGACCATCGAGCCAAAAGGTAATTTTTTTATCGGAAGAAATTTTTTGACAAATATCCAATAATAAATCTCCAGAACTTCCATGGAACAGATGAACATTTGGATTGTCTTTAAATTTTTCTTTTGCAGCCAAATATAAATTTTCATCGATTTCAATCGAATAGATTTCAGAAAAACCTGCTTCCAATGCCAGATAAATTGCTCCACCTTCGCATGTGCCTGTTTCGACAAAAACATCTGACAAATATTCTTTCAAGGTTTCTCCGTGTAAAGTCCAACTCATATTGAATACTTATAAATAAAATTGACATTTAATCTAAACTAGTTAACATTTGGAGTATGAATATTTTTGTTTTGGACAGAGATCCCCGACTTGCTGCAAGGTTCAATTGCGACAAGCATGTGGTCAAAATGGTTCTGGAACTTTTTCAACAATTGGGTTCCGCAGTGATTCGACATGGAGCCACTCCAGAACAAATGCCCCTGACTTCCAAAGGCACACCATTGAAGGGTGGTTATCACAACCATCCCTGTACTCGTTGGTGTGGCGATAGCCGAATCAATTACATGTGGGCATCCACTCATGCTCTTGGATTGTGTGATGAATACACCAAAAGATACCAAAAGATACATTCTTGTGAAGGTGGTATCCGTCAACTTTGCGACATGCAGTATATGATACCCGATGGTCCTTTGACACCGTTTGCCCTTGCCATGCCTGACGAATACAAATGCAATGATCCGGTGGAATCTTATCGCACTTATTATCTCAAAGATAAAAAAGAATTTGCGGCTTGGAATAAATTAAATAACACGCCTTTTTGGTGGAAGCTTTAATTTCTTTTGTAAAACAACAAAGGCCAAAAATATTCCAAGTTCCATGCATTCTTGTTGTCTTTTTCATTGTCTTGAAAAAGATCCAAAAGCATTTTATATTTTTCCAAAGGATGTTGTAGAATATTTTCTTTGGGAACCTTGAATATTCCATAGGCTCTTATCTCCACTACTTCTGGAGGTTCATAATCAAAAAGCATATCCCAAATTTGTCTGGTTTCAAAACCAGATTTTTTCATATGTGGACAAACATATCCGTTGCGACTTTCAAAAGCCGCATTGTCAAAAGAACACTGAAAAAACTCGGATTCGGAATTTTTTAGAAAGTTCCAAAACTTTTCCCATTCGCAATGTTCTGATGGATTTGCTTGTGTAAAATATTCCAAATCTTTCAATTGAAAATAATTCTGACAGATATGAAAAATATAAGCATGGGATTCCCTTCCAGTATTGGACAAGGCTATTCCATTCTGGGTTAATTCAAAACCATTGTGGGACAAATCAAGATCGTGTTTTTTGGTGTATATCTTGTAAGTTCCCCATTTATTGAATATTGGATTACCCAACCAATCCAAACTTTCTCCATAATGACAGATGGTAAGATTCTTGTGAATTTTTTTTGGCAATTCTGTCATGAAAAAATATTTATTTTTTTTTCTTGCATTTATAAACCAATGTGGTAAATTTAATAATATGGAAAACGAAAACATCGCAAAAGCAAAAGCAGCAATCGAAGAACTCCTCAAACAATACAATGTTGTTTTGATTCCTACGGTTGTCCACCAAGGAAGCCGTACCTTCAGCCACATTGAGGTTGTTGAGGTTCCTGCCAATGCGGGTGAAGCGGTTGCTGAAGCATCGGCTCCTGCTCCCCAAGCTTAATTCAATACCGAACTAAGCAAAGGCAGTAGATCATTAACCGCCTTGGAAATTTTATAGTTTTCAAGGTGGTTTTTGTCTATCCACTTGAAGTCAACGTGTTCATTTGATAATGAAACACGGAAGGGTTCTTTTACTCTCATGACAAAAGAAAATCCCCATGTATCGGTTTCGGTTCTTTTGTATTTGATAAAATCAATGATTTCTCCTTTGGGAAGAAAACCGATTTCTTCCTTGGATTCTCTCTGGGCAGTTTGCAAAGGAGTTTCTCCCTTTTCCCTGTGACCTCCTACCAAACTCCATTTTTGATTGGGCTTTTGTAACATCAAAATTTTATCATCGGGTGTGACAAAAACAAATCCTGATCCTTCATAATCATCGGTCATAAAATCAGAAAACTTCATAACTGTTTTATTACTTATTGACTTTTAAAAATTTTTTAGTATATTAAAAAATATGGAAACTAACAACGAAATTTGGAAACCTGTTTATTTGGAAGAATTCAAAAATTTATACGAAGTCTCAAACAAAGGAAATGTTCGCCGCAAAAAAGAAAAAACCCTTTTAAAAGGCAGTATTAGCGATCAAGGTTACCACAGAATCTTCTTATATAACAAAGGTTATCAAAAAACTTTTAGAGTCCATCGCTTGGTCAAAATCACCTTTGATCCTATTGAAGACTATCAAAACTATCATGTCCACCATAGAGACGGTAACAAGCTCAATAACAACCTTTACAATCTCCAATACATAACTCTTCTGGAACACAATGAACTGGAAAGAAAAAAAGGAACCAGCCCAATCGGACAAATGGGAAAGAGAAGTCCAAACTTCAAAGGTTTGATTGGAATGTTAAACAAAGAAGGATTTTTACTGAACTTTTATGAAGGTATGTATGACTTGCAAGCCAGTGGATACAATCATCGTCAGGTATACAATGTCATCAATGAATGGTTGAAAACCTATAGGGGATATTTTTGGAAAAGATTTTCCAAAGAATACAAACCAGAAATTGGTAAACAATATGATCTGAATGATTCGGACGATTCGGTATTTGTTCGTATAAGCAAAAAATCAAAATCCGTCAAGAAAAAAGAACACCAATTGGCTTTCAAGTTTTAATCCCATGACCTTTAAAAAAATTTCCAACTTTGAAATTTTTCTTCATAATTGCGACTTGATTGCCAATTATAATATAATACAAATCTATAAAGATTTGTTAATTCATTTATCTGAAGAAGAAATTGAATTGGATCCTTATGTCTATGGAGATATGTCGGAAATGGAATTAAGACAAGTCTTCAATAAAATGCAAAAGGAATACTTGGATTAATCATTCAACTTATGCCAGTGGTCCAGAGAAGAACAAAGGGTCATTGTTGAGAGTCGATCTGGACGAAGAACAATCTTCAAATCTCCTGCAATAGCCAAACGAGGAACAGGAGTCTCTTCGTTGGATGGAAAGTGATCGGAATTAAGAACACTGTTGGTTCCATGGCGAGTGCGCCAACCGGGGAACATCAAGATCATCCCCTCCTTAACATGTAACTGATGAACATTGGTATTATATTCATTAGGTTCCACCAACATCTTATCATCTTTTTGCACATCCAACAAATTAACATTGAAAATATCCTGTGACAACTCATTCTGATTCAATGCATTCTCAAACAAAATAGATTGGGAAAACTCTGTAGTCTGTGTATAGTAAACAAAAGATATATTTGATTCAGGATGAACATGAAAAGGAATTGTATGGTTATAATCTTCATGTATAACCAACCAACTTTTCATCACATAGATATCAACATTATCCGTTCTTAAACCCAACATTCTCATATATGCATAAGCATGTTGTAATAGTTCTGTATAGAATTTCTTATAATAAGGTTTTTTATGAAGAGTTGCCAAACCATGACCTTCTCCAGTAAAGGTTTCCGTAGTCAAACCATCTTTGATTACAGAACCATCATTTAAGGGTAAATCCTTTTTTTCTATTACTGGAAATTTTTCTCTTTCATAATTCTCCAAAAGAGTTTTTTTGGTTTCTTCATGACATGATACTTTATTTTCATATATTACTAATGGAAATAATTTGTGAGGAGT
>Ga0209229_10000510_pt1 | contig 15770 bp, 17 predicted proteins | sample SanBayMetagenome_FD_187466 | JGI IMG/M metagenome (GOLD analysis project Ga0209229, IMG submission 187466) | Freshwater and sediment microbial communities from dead zone in Sandusky Bay, Ohio, USA (SPAdes) (version 2) | ecosystem: Environmental > Aquatic > Freshwater > Lentic > Sediment... | reverse complement strand
ACGTTTTTGAAACCAGTAGACAGCTGCATGCATTATGAATTAGAATTTATTGATGCCATAATTATCATTATGAAGATGGTGATGAAAGTAATTCTAATACTAATAATAATAATTATTATTATCATTATTGTTATTATTATTATCATTTATATTATTATTTTTTTATTTTCATAATTATAATAATACTAATATTAATAATAAGAATAATAAGAATAATTTCAATAATTACTATTATTATTATAACTCTAAGTTTGTAATCCTCAATGAAACCCCAGTCACTCAATGTTATTGCTTCTTAATGGAATTCGTTTGAGATCCGAAAAGTTCAAGATCTCGAGTTCAATTTTCCATACAAATGATCTGGGAAATTAATAATCGCACGCAAACTGTTTTAACCTGTTATGCATCTGAGCCATAAAAATGGTCAAAATAGCTTATCAAAAAAAATTGATTACCCACAAAGAAGTTGTCAAATGCATGCACTACTGGTCTAATCTTCATAATAGAGCCCAAAAATTTTTTGCCAGAGTTTTTGAAGGCTGTTTCGATCATATCATTGGCTTGGACCATCACGAAGCCAGCATGCGACATTCGAAAGAGAATCAAAATAACTTTCATTTGATTTCTTCACCTTTGTGGCTCTAACCGTTCCCATACTCTGAGAGTGGTTCGTCATCTTTGAATACTTTTTTGGTGTCGATTCAAGAAAATGTCCATTTCATCTATTTCTGTGGCTCAGATGAGCATTTAACCATAAATAATTCGAAAGTGAATTGAATGAACTTTAATTGATTATTTGTATTTGCTTATTTTATTTGCTTGTTTGCTTACCGTATTTCTCCATAGAATGGAAATAAACTGTTAATGAATTTCGGAAGAATGCATATCTTGAAATAATGAAACTGGGTATAATAGGAAGAAATAGAATTCTACAGTTACATTTGGAACCCATATTCCGAATTCTTACTCCTTATTTTTCAAAACATCTGGGGAAGAAATGGAAAGAGGTAATTTTGGGTTGGTGAATCATTCTTCCTTGTTCAACCCCCTTTCCCATGCACCCCACCGTAGCCTGTGAACAGATGTTTTTTTTTTTTTCTGGCTCAAATCGGCTCAAGGCGACGAATTTTGGAAAACCTCTATTTCTTCATTCCTGCTGTTTTTAAGGTCCCCGGATATCTATTTTTGGAACGCACATTCTAGGAGCTATTTGGTCACCTTTCGATTGTCTAGGCTATCGTCAATTCCCTTCAAAGCCGTGATGAGAAAAAAGTTCGTTGACTTAAACCCTTTTTCCCCATTTCATTTGCCTCTATTTTTCTTTGGATCGATGAATTTGGAAGTTCATTGACTCAAAGTGAAACAAACGGCACAATTTGGCTCAAATCAATTCATTTTCAACGTTTCTTTGTCGAGTTAGTCGGTTAGTAAGCCAGTGAGTGATTAATTTTCTAGTTTCATTGGTCGTCTGCATGAGACCTGCATGGAATACTGTATAAGTATATAACCAATCTTTCATGGGAAATATTAGAAAAACATGTAAGTTCAGAGTTAAGGGCCAGAACCACGGTTCGTTACATGCTAATTTTGTTCAAATAAGAAGTACCAAATATTGAACTCAATAAAAATGGAAAAAGACCTTTTTTCGTGTTGTAGAATTATTAGCCCCAAATTCAGTTGAAAATTGATAATTTTTGTCCTATTGATGCTTATTGGCAGAAAGCCACGCACAGGAAAGGGGTATCCGAAATGGGAGGGGGCTCCATGTTCGAAGACCACGATGGTGAGGTCCTTTACCAATTCCCTCATGTCGCCGGATTTCCCATTGAAAGCATGCATCTCATCGACGGAGGTGTTTTTGAAGACATTCATAATGCGTACGGAATCATCCTGTCTCAAGTTTGGAAGGACCCTGCGAATCCAGACCGAGGCAGGATTGACATCATCAAGACGGAAATCGAAGATCGCATCAACTTCCTCAATGGATACACATTGAATGAACAAGCGCGCAAGCTCAGGTGTGTTCATACGATTAATGTGTTCATTTTTGGCAGAGAAATATTGTCAACACATGCCGTGAAATATGCAAACACTCCATTTATAGGTACAAAGTGAATTCATTTTTTGTCTTGTTCAATATTCAGTATTCACACGATTGGGTACATGTTCAAACTGTCTCCGGCCACGTAATATAATTAACATCAAAAATGGCTTCAAATCTAGAATGTGAAGTCACATATTCCCCATAGGATTAGGTGACACAAAACCTTCCTGAAAAAGGACAATTCAAACCTCGACAAATTTTATTCGGAAATCTCGAATGACTTTTCATATTCTGCTGCCGTATATATCATTTGGACACATCAGGTCTTTTTCCTGCCGGAGCAAATGGAAAATGCGAGAGCATCACGTTTTCTTCATGTACTTCCTGTACCATGTCATGTCCCCTTTTGCACATCGCTGTGATTTTGGCATCGAGACTTTGACTTTGGTGAAACATCTTCTTCGGGCAATGCACTTCGTGAAAGGATTTTCGGCAGAGGTGAGACATGTTCACGTGTTTTTAGGTACGCAGATTGAACAAACATGAGTGAAAAACGTTAAAAATAAGGTTATTGAAACCCGGGCTATGAATGATGTACAAAATAAAAATACCATGTTTCAGAATTTTCCGGTTCATTATATATAAGGGGGTTTATTCAAATTTGTACTATTGACGATTCGAAAGTCATCGACCACAGGCATGCAGATTTTCACAAGTTTTAATTATAAATTGATAGGTTTTCCATTCTTCGACGTTTGAGAATGTGCGCCTACACGCACCGCCACAGGTTTTGTTTTTCATTAGGCAACAATGCTTCCGGTACAGAAGTGGGTTAAAGAGTGGGCTAATTTCGAGGAAAGGATTGGAAGGAACAATGGGATTATTTTCCCAACGTTCCAGCGTGGGTCCTTCTGCGTCCCACGAGGTCCGTGACCTTTTAAATCCTTGAAGAAAATTGGTTGAAACTGCCTGTCAAATTTGAGAAGGGGATTTCCCCCTTTTTTTCCTCTTCTCAACCAGACACCCAAGGAGTGGTACCATACGTATTCATAAGCCAAGATAACACCACTGCATTCAGGTATTATATACGTTATAGTTGCAACTCAACGGACCGCAATCCCCAGGCAGGGTTTCTCTCATGTCGTAACATGGCGGACGCATTGAAGCCTACGGGAGTTTGAGTTGAGTAATTCTACGCAATCCGTATTGCGAAAAATTACTCTGCGCGAACTCCCGTAGACTTCAATGCGTCCGCCATGGAACCGCATTGGAGAAAACGCGCAGTACTGTAAAAAGTTTTCTTCTATATTCTTGGCATTTTTTCCCCAACCCACATTTCTCAGCAGAATGAAAGCCTAGCCCATGAGCCGGTGGCGAGATCTTTAGATACAGCAGATGACTTTCATTTCAAACATGTTCTTGTGGTTGATATTTCATCATATGTCAGCTATATTGAGGAGCTTCATAAATTTCATAAAGGATTTTCGTCTTTATTTTCTGTAATGCAGCCGATTCCAAAGGAACGTTTGGTCACGGCTCGAGAAGACATCAGGGTGTTTCTTGAAGGTTGGAAGATTACCTTTGGCGAAGCCGGATTCACGTACAAAATGCATTCCATGCTTCACGTGATTGACGACTGCGAAAACTTTGGGTGTCACTTGGAGTACCTCTCATCGTACCCGTTTGAGAATTTTCATTCCAAATGGAAGACTTGGCTTCGAAGTGGAAACAAACCCTTAGAGCAAATTAGGTGTGTATGAAATTCGAAACACAAATCCGTTCCTTCGAAAATAAAATTCAATTCCTTCAACTGTTTGCAGCTTTCGCGGTCTAATGTCATGAATTTCCTCAATTGACCATTTTCACGGAGAGGCACTCCAAATAGCAAAAACGGGTTACATTATCATTCCAAACTTGTTTGGTTATTGTCGGTCAGTCAATGGTAAAAAGTACAAGTACAGGAAGTGCTTCTCTGGTGTGGCACCTAAATAGCACTGAATCTCAGGTGGTGTTGTTGGATGTCCGTAAATGACACTGGGTCCCTAAATTACACTGAAATCTCGGGTGGACTTGTTGGATGTCCGTAAATGACACTGGGTTCTCAATAAGACTGAATCTTAGGTGGGCTTGTTGGATGTCCGTAAATGACACTGTGTTCGTAAATAACACTGAATCTCAGGTTGGCCGTTGAAGAGCATCTATCAGTACTGTAAGGTCATAGGAGTCTTTTGATTTGGAATTTGGTGGTTGCGGGAGGAGGGGCACATAATACCCTTTTCAAAATCTGATTGTAGCCCATAAGCTGCATATCCAAACTAGTTATGTACATTGTCTGTATAGACAAATAATTTTCATTCGGGAATAGTTGTGAGCTTCATTCAAATTTTTTGGGACGCATCAACAGAAAATGGCAATTGCCAATTATATTTCATCTGATCTATTGATCAAATCCAATTAGCTACTGTAATTGTCTGTTCATGTGTCTTGAAAAGTTTGAATGAAACACAATAACTATTCGTCAATGAAGGTTATTTGTCCTCATAGACAATCTTCCAAACTAGTTTGGATATGCAGCTTATAAGCTGCGATTGAATTGCAATATTGATTTTGAAATGCAGCATTATTTTGTTCCATATGCATGCATATACGGCGTTTTATACCTCATCTTTTGTATTTTTCCTGCTGGCTGACAACATATACAGGAATCGACTGTGCCTGATTCACAAGTACCTCCTGCCAATCAACAAAGATAATTCAGCAAAGAACGTCGTTGATTTCCACAAGCTGAACAAGAAGCAAATCGACTACATGTTGGAAAAGAAAACCACTGAATTGCCCGCTCATTATTTCAGGGAAGCCAGATTCTGCAAGAACAAGGGCCGAGAGAAGGAAATCCTGGAATTAGGGTTCGTAGGGTTCAGCCTGAAGACAACCTTTGAGCAGAACATTGTCTTGATGAAAACTGGCGAGATCGTGTTTTGTGACAAATTCATCAGCAGCTCTGAAACAAATGTTGACCACGGCAATCAGCCTGATCGCGCTGAGCAGGACGGTGATGAAACGCCATTGATCTTTGGATATATTTTTGGCAAAGTTCGTACAAATATTATTTTGAAATTATAATAATGCAAACCTTCTTGGATAATTTTAGACCGGTCAGTTCTGTTCTGAGACAAATACGATTTCGAAAATTCTATATACAGCTTCACGAATATAGCGTCTTTTCAGTCTAAGAGACAAAAAATGACCATTGAAGAATTTATTAGGAGTACTCGTATTTCCTTGAGTAAATATTAATGCCAGCAGATGGGAAGCCTTGAATTTTCTTTCCGAAGAATTTTTGAATAAAGAGTATTCATCTCCCCCTGAAAAAAGTTTTGTTTCTCAAAAATCAAACTTCTCAAAATAGTCGGGGAAAACCCTTTGTTCTATTTATTCTATCATTTGCAATGATGTTTTATTTCCCAGGTTTCGGACGTCTTCACGGAGCCCTACAAAAGTCGACAAATTGGCATGGTGCGTGTTTGGGATATTCAGCTTAAAGGACAACCTTTTACCTGCGATGAAGTCTGGAGCAAGTGTTACATCTTCCCATGTTGTACGGATGAGAGGTTTCTCAATCCTCTGCCAGATCGAATACGAAGCGCAGCAACAGAAGATGACCGTCGACGACGCTGGAATGAAATGTTTGATAAGACAGATCGTATGGAATGGGAGGTTTTTTCATTGATACTTCCCGATGATGGTACAATCGAAAAAATGGTTAATTTTGAAGCAGGCGATAGTGAAGAAGAGATGATGGTTGAATAATTTAACTGAAGGAGTCGTCGGTTGATTTAATTATTGTTCGGTGAGGAAAGAAGTTTTTGAAGACGGAATCATTTCAATTTCGTGCCATTCATTCACTTTCCATTTTCATTGAAATCAATGGTTTTGCTGTATATAATTATCGTCACATTTTTCGGGCGGAAACTTCATTTTGCTGTTTATTGTCTGTGTATTGTTTTTATCACTGCTCAGCTGATGGACTATGATGAGATGCAAGATCCATGAGTTATAGACGATATTTTATAATTTGATAAAATGAATTCCAACGTTCGTAATATTTGCTGATTGTGTGAACTGGTTTGAAATGGGTTTCCACTTTCATGGGGCGATCACGCGTTGCCGGCTGAGTGGTGATGGTTCGAGGTCATTAATTGTCAATTTGTTGTATAAAAGATACATGATTTAATTGGTTTCAGAAGTGAATGTTTCATTCGTTATTTTCTAAGGCTGCCGTGCGGCACGTACCATTCCCCAAGTTGCAAATTTGCTACTACGGTTCATGTACAGGTTTTATTAACGTTTTTCGGAAATGTAATGGATTCACAATTTCAAATTACCTATAAGCGATGGCGTAAGAGGAGCGAGGACAAGAACGACAGCAATTCCAATGTCCCAACTGTTGAAATAAGCGTTCATATTTTTGAAAGGCACTATTACCGTTGTTTTTTGTTTTTTGGGTTTCATGAGCATGAAACCATCCACTATTTTTATTAAATTGAACCTGGTTTCATGATTTTTTTTTTTCAGTTCGATAGCTTCAACCATTCAGGAGAAATACCGGTAGTCGTCTTTTTCAAAAGTATGTAATGACACGCTTGAAGAACTTTTTGTCACCTGTTATTGGATTTATCCCATCGAAGATTCAGAAATAAAGAATTGAAATTCTTATGCAAATTAATTTTCCTTTGCGTGGATCTTCAGCTTCCGAGCAAACTTGAAACAAAAATTTGCCACGCTTATTGAAAAGCCCTCTTCATTAATATTTTCGGGGAATAACCGTGAAGTCGTCAAGATATGCTTTTCATTCCCCTAATTCGAATTATTTCGGTTTGTGCCTGTTCACTCACCCCCCAACCCGGAGGAGTTACGAGGACTCCGAAGAAACTCTCAGATTGCATTGCCACCTCAGCTAAATTCCTTCCCACACTCATCATCAGGATGGAAAGAAGCCTGGATCCCCCGGGTAAAGACGCAAAGCAGTGCAGTGATATGAACTATAAGAACAATGCATGCCCCTTGGGTGCCGAAATCGTTTTTGTGAAGAACGGTGAGAGCTATGCCTCGGTGGGGTCTATGCCAAAGTTTCAAAATCAGTCAAGTCATGCACCCATTGAACGGTCTCGTCGATTAGGTCCAGAATCCCAAATGGGATGATCTGAAACCCAATAATCAAATATTATTGAACAATTTCCGTAGGCTCTAGAAGTTCGTTTCTTCAAGTGGAAGCTATACAGGTGAACACCCTGGAATGCACAGAGCAAGGCAGGAAAATCTGGATTTTGCAGGGCGGCGAGCTGGTCTCTTGCTCTGTGCACTCTAGTTTCAATGGAAATTCGGCGCACAGAGAAGCGAGGATTTTGGAAGTGCATGCCGTATTGAATTGACACGTTGGTTTTCCGTCGCCCCATTTTGGATTGTGGACGCACTCAACGAGACCTTTCAATCGGTGTATAACCTGAATGATTTCGAAACTTCGGCATCGACCCCTCAAACTGGTGTGCATATTTGGCACACATTATTATTAGCTCCCATGGAAATCCGTTTGACAACCAGCAGGAGAAGGAGCAGAAGTGGCTGATTTCCAGGAACCCATAAAATTTATGGACTTTCCCGGCATATCCAATTATAGGCAGTTCTGGGTGGGGATAAAAAATTGGCAAAGGAAGTTCGACAGCGACGCGGGACCGCGCGGGTTCCAGTACCGAATGTGTAAAGGAAATAAGGAATGTGGTAATGTCAAAGTGGAACAACCCGCCGGTGTGGGTTGAACAGAGAGATGAGAGAGCACAGAAGCTTAGACTAGTTAGACACACACTCAGAGGGGTGAGCGAAACAGCTGATGAGTTACCTTTTGTTTGAAGGGGAACGATACCTGAGGTACTAAACAGATCTGCTGCTGCTGAGGGTGTGGGAAAGAAAATGGGAAATAACAAACGATGAAAAATAATTTCTGAACGTCAGAAGCAATTGTAATATCAAGGAAGGAAATTTTCAAATTGTTTGGGAATGTGGCTTTGCGACAAAACGAACTTCTTGAGAAACAAATACCGTAGCGTTGAAAGCAGCTGCAGAGGCAAACAATTTACCTCTGGTGACAGTTTTATGCATTTCTTTCCCTCTCTCAGGAATACCAAGTTTCCAAACCCAGACGGTTGGTATGGTTATCGATGCATTCGAGCAATAATTGGCTGAGCACTAATGTTGGGTTCTTGAATTAATTTTGAAATAATTTCACTCGTTTTTTGGAGTAACATGTTGCTCGCATGTATATTTCTAACTGATATTGACATAGGCATATTTTGAGTATTATTATTGTCTGGTTCCCATCAGGGTAACGTATGCTTGAAGCCAGAAGGCAACATATGCAGCAACGAATATTTTCAGATTTTCTGCCAATTTCAGTTCTTCATTTGTTATTTTTCAGCCGAATTTCCGGAATTATGCAGGCCGATATGAATGGGGGAAAGTTTGGATGGCCTTTTCCCAGTGCTTCATATTTTTTGAGTACAACAGCTTGTGTTTTTATTTCCCAGCCGACATTACCAGCATAAACAGGAAATAAAAAAGCGTCGAAGAACAAACAACGACTCTTCAATAACGACACGTAATAGAAAAGAGAAAAGAAAACCAAGCAATTTTCAAATCAAATCTGATCGGATGAAAGGACGAAGTTGCACCAGTACCGATATTGAAATCAAGCATGTTATGAACACACATTTAACGTAAGAGTAGTAAGCGACCTAATGATAAAAGCGTCGAGGTTTCGCGAACAACAATACCGAAAAAAAAATACATTCCTCTAGAATATTAGGATAATCAAGACCCAACGTATAGGAATTCAGCAGATCATAATAATCGCCCGAATGAGTAAAACCACGACTAAGGGAAATTTGCGAGAATTTCGGATACCCCATCAACACGTGTTTCAATGAAAAAAAAAAAAAAAAAAAAAAAAAAAAAAAAAAAAAAAAAAAAAAAAAAAAAACGATCTAGCCATTCTACATGGCACAAAAGGGCACGTGTGCGCATATGTTCTAAGTACAGCTGAGCGGAAAGAGTCGAGAAAAATCGACATGAAAATGCGTCTTTGACTCGAATTCAGCCCAATGAACCAAAGAACAAAATCTTCAGAGAAAAAATCGGAGTTCAAATCCCAGTCTTTAAGATGTTCTAGGGTAACGTATTTATCATTACGCAGGTCGAAAACAAATTTATCTGCCATCGCCTTGGAATTCGCCCACACTTTGCTTCTCAAACATTCGCATCATTATTCTGAACAGAAACGAAATGACATCCTCCATTATCAGCCTCCACTTGAAATCCCGAGATTAATTGTGAACTGTGGAATTTTAATTTTGTGTTGGCATGGTGTTTGAATGAGTTAAAGTCTTGTAATGTCAGTTTCAAGTCTCAAAAACCTAATCAATTGAAGGATTAATCAATTTATAATTAATTGTTCACAATTGAACTGCTGTACAGAACGCTGATATACGGAACAGAGGCCGTATGCACGGTGCAGGATGAGAAAACCCTTATATGGCAACCCTGCTTCAGGCCTCGCATCGGGTGGTGTGGCGTTCAGGCCTCGCAGGGGACTCATTTCTTATCATCAACGAAATAAGAAGGGAAAAAACCATATATATATGTTTCTTTTTTATATTCCCGATCGGGTCCACATTGGGTTGCCGAGAATGCCGGCAAAGCCGACAGTTGCCTTTTCCCCATTCGGTGATTTCCGGTGCGCAGAATATTCGTGCCCTCCTTTTCTGAGAAAATTCCCCCGAAAAACAACGGGCTTTTTTGTAGTTGAACGATACCGTGCGCAAAATTTGTCGAGCGTAATTTGTGCGTTATTTGTGTCCAACATTTATTGTTTTGAACACTAGTTTACATTCCAAAAAATTTTTATTCCAAACTTGGTATTTTTTGGCAAAATTTGTCTGACTTTTATTAGTTTTGTATGTTCCATATACAGGGTGGGCCAAAAAAATGCCCCTACCTTTTAAAGTCCTATATCTCGCAAACTGTTCACGCTATCGCAATGGAAAACCAACCAAATTAAAGTTTACTCAATTCTCTTCCAAATGATGTATGGTTTTATGGCCATCCGAGCCATAGAAATAGTCGAAATGGCCTTCCGAAGAAAACTGACCCCCAAAAAAAAGTTTTCAGATGCACGCAACACTCCAATTTGTATAAAAAGTCCTTATTTTCAATCGGCCATTTCTCGCGAACCGTTGAAGTTAAGATGACGAAAAAGCCGCCAAATTAAAGTTCATTCAATTTTCTTTCGATTGATGTATGGTTTCATGGCCATCTGAGCCATGGAAATGGTCAAAATGGCCACCTGAAAAAAATCGACACAAAAAAAAGTTTCAACCACTTTTGAAAAGCCATTACGCGGGAACAAATGGAGTTATCAAAGTAACAAAATTACCAAATGAAAGCTCATTCAATTCCCTTTCGAATGATGTATAATTTCATGGTCATCCGAGTCTCCGAAATGGTCGAAACAGCCTTCCGAATAAAACAGACCCCTAAAACGTCAGCCAGTTGCAATATTCATAAAAGGTCCCCAGAACTTTTTTGTGAGGGGCGATTTTTTTTCAGAAGGTCGTTTCGACCATTTCTATGGATCAGATGACCATGAAATCATACATCAATCGAAAGGGAATTGAACGAGCTTTCATTTGGGAATTTTTTCACTTTGATAGCTCCAACCGTTCATGAGTAATAGCCATTTCAAAAGTGGTTGAAACTTTTTTTTGTGTCAATCTTTTTAAGGCGGCCATTTTGACCATTTCTATGGGTCGGATGGCCATGAAACCATACATCATTCAAAAGAGAATCGAACGGCCTTTGATTTGGTTGCTTTTTCATTGCAATAGCTTGAATAGTTCGTGAGATATGGGCATTTGAAGGGTAGGGGCATTTTTTTTTGGTCCACCCTGGGTATATAAAAAATTACAGTCAATAATTGCTGTAATTCATGCTGTGAGTTCAATGATATGATGGGCATTTTTAATGTAATGAATGTGACAAAAATTCGAAACCTATTTTGAAGCCCTTTTCAGTTTTTGCTAGTTTCTAATCGATGCAAAGTACAAGATCAATTTGAATTGTTTTTCTGTCAATACCGGCAAACAATTATTGAAATTCAAGTTGCAATGGAACTATCCCAACGGGAAGCTCGCAAGAAACGCATGGCGGCTGATTTCGAAAAGGAATGGGATGAATTTCATGAGAAAGAGTGGGATCCTTTCATCGAACGGCATGAAGCGTAATTATTATTTCAAATTTTCATAAAATAATCTTTTCATTGATAATTCATTCATCAGATTCAATTGAGTTGCGGGTATAATATGTGTAATTGAGAATACAAATTTAATTATTTGAAGGTATCGGAGGGAATTCAAAAAGCTCAAAATGGACATAAAGGAACAACAGAAGAAAGACAATCGGGCGGAAGAGAGAAAGCGTCTTCAGTGGGATGGTATCAGGAGGCGTGAGCTGGCGTGAGTGAAGTACAATTACTGATATAGATAAAATTCCTGGTATCGTATATCATTACACCTTATTGATGAGTAAGCATTATTCCATTACATTTGGATTCCAGGATGATTCGGGCTGCAGATGAGGATAGGGAAGAGAGGATCAGAGTTTGCAAAAGGGAAGAAGAAATTGAGAGGAAACACAAAGCGATGATGGAAGAGTTTGAAAATTCCGTTGACAAAGAATAATTTCAAAAAGATGAAGGTTTCGACGTTATTGTCCTGAGCTTTTGTTTGAAATAATAAAAGGAACTATTTGACTCGTGGAACTGAAATTCCTATTTTTAATTTATATTTCATCATTAATTGATGGCTTTCTCAATTCAATCAATATTTCATCTTTGTCGAGTTTGTTTTCATTCAGTTGAAAATTATACAATAAAGGGCACTATCGTTTTGTGTTGCAATTCTAACCTATTTTCATGTCTATTTGCATTGCAACAGGAGAAAATTCTTTTCGTTAAATCGTACGTACATGCTATTCGCTTAATTTCAACTTGAATATGCTTGTTCGTCCTCCCTCTGAATTGCCTCCGTTGATGTGAGTTTATAGCAATTTATTCATTAATTTCTGATTACATTCTCATTCCAATACTTGCATAATGTGTGTCATTGACTCTCAATTGTTATAATCATCTTACTCTACATCAATATAGCGAGCAGCCAGTTGATTACGAATTGCAACAGAAGCTGGATTTCGAAAATCGGGCCGAAAAGCACATCGACATGTTCTCGGAAGGAACTCGCAAGGTGATTCGCGAGCACCGGGAATGCAAACAGAAATCTGAGCAAATTTCTTCATCGATCCGAGAAGACCTTCAAATGTTAGTATCTCAATCGTGGGTGGTATTCGTAACATTTTTATTATATATATCCCTAAACTCGACAGTCTGAATTGCAGCCCTAGCTAACAGTTGGTTTGTGTTTTATATATCAGTTTTTTGATCATTCCACATTACGCAATACATTTTTATGCCGTTCACATTATTCCATCTGATATTTATTGAATAATTTTTTCCCCCCAGTTTGATGAGCTTTGAGGAGGAAGTCGAGAAAGATACTCAAAAGTTCTCTGGGAGGATGTTTGAGCCTCATGTCCGTCGGTTTGTGGAGGAACTTCAACTCGAGGCCCATGCCATGGATGCCGAGTTTTCTAAAGCACGTTTTGAGCGGATTCGCAAAATGGCTCGACTCAGAAAAGAAGAACGGAGACTTTTCAAGGAAATGGGAAAAAGGTAAATTTTGCCAAAGTTAATCATAATGCAGAGAACCTTGTATTACGTTTGTAGTGTTTCCATTATAAAACTACAAGTGTTGGCACTTTCGGTCGCATTTTGCCGGGTTAATTGGAACCACCGGGCATATTATATTGTCCGTTTGAACCTGGTGAATCTGCCAAGATTGTTCATGTTTGAACAGGCACACTCTGATCATTTCCACATTGTTTTCAATGTCACAGGATCAATCAAGAAATACAGAAAACGAGAGAGTGGCTGGATGGATTTGCTGCATTAGGGACCAACGTCATGAACAATGCTCGCTGAAGAAAAATCGTGCCGATTTCATTCCCATCAGATTTTTGCATGAATCGAAATAATGTTTGTCATATTGTGTGAAACATGTCATCTCCATATTTATGTACGACATTCACGGGGAATCAAATGTTTTTCGGTATTTGAATTAACAAAATAACTGACCCCTTCTGTGTTTATGAAATTGATATTTGAATTTTGTTTATTCACTTTGCTGGCTTCTTTTTCCAATTACTGGTGTCATTATTTTGAGTTAGGCATGTTCCACCTTATTGGGCTACATTTTCAGAAATTTTATCCAAAAGGTACTTTGGAGTCTCACATGTGAGAATGAAACGATATGTCATTTCTGAAATAAAGGAAAACGTATTGAGCAACTGAAAGGTGCATATTTCTTATTCCATCCTTGTTTGCCATAATAACGACTGCACGTTCTCAGCCTTAGTGACCAATAAATCTAATCGTATGTTCAGTAGTGCAAAATTATTTCCAAACGAAGTAAGAAAACGAGCAACTTATTGATGGCGAATAATTCGTCAATTTCATTAAAATGTTTCAACATTCCTTTTCCTGGAGTTCTGACGATTGACGATATCAGCATTTTGTTAACCAGGTTGAGACAGGACCAGAAGATGAAGAAGAAGAGGAAGAAGTGTTTGAAGAATACGTCGATTATGAGGATTCAAAAAACTGAAAAATAAATTCAATCCAAAAAAAAGGAGTTCGGAAGGGATTACCCATCATTATATTAGAAACAGATAGTGCACCTCCGCTATATATTTCTTGTTAGATTCAGGAAGCACAAGATGTTTGTTGCAAGGATCTATGGTCCGAAAAGAAATCGTACGTCAATATGTAGAGAATGATTTGAAAGTAAAGGCAGTAACAGGAGATCCCATAAACATCGAGGGACAAATGCTGGACGCATATCTGAAATTACACGCTCACAAATATTTGGGGACGGCACAGAGATGGTCAGCAGTTAGGAGACAAATCTTACTATCACCAATGGACTAAATTCAGGGGTCTGGGAATTTCCAAAGTTTCGTACCAAAAAATTTGTCTTGAAAAGTTAGTGGGAAATCTAAGAAGGCCTAAGTCCGAAGTGCCTTGGTTGAGGAGAAATCGAGCGTCTGAGCCCTGTCCAAGGCCCACAGAATCACGTTGATTTTATACATGAGTTTACTGCTGGGACTTGGCTCATTCATATATGAGCGTCCCCAGTAGGCGCGATAGTGGCGGGAAGAAGGAGAGAGTGGGAGGGCCAATGAGGATTCCCCCTGCCTCAGCTGGCAACATAGAGCTTGATGGTCACCACTTATTAACTTTCGATTTTTTTTGCCAAGCAACTATGCTACATTGCCCAAATATAATGCCACTGTGATTTAAAGCTATTTTTTGTTAATTAGAAACTGGAGGCATTAGGATGGTTCATAGAGTAGATTAAGAGCAAACAGCAGAAAAGTCCGAAATGAATAGAATAGAAACTCACTTCCCCGCTACCAAGGAGCCGAGTTCCCGAGTACGCGAAATGTCCTAATTTTGAACTACTGTATAGGGGAACTCTGCGTCCGCAGCCTCAGAACTCCGCCTGCATAGTTTTTGCGCTGTGGACGCAGAGTTCCCTTATCAAATCAACGTGATTTTGTGGGCCTTGGACAGGGCTCGGACGCTCGATTTCTCAAGGCACATCGGACTTTGCCCTCCTGGATTTCCCACTAACTTTTCAAGACGAATTTTTTGGTACTAAAATAAAAAAATTCCCAGACCCCTGAATTTAGTCCATTGTCAAAATAGGAATATGATTCGGTAGGAGCTTTAATGGTCATTTGGGCGGGTTCTGGTCCCCTGCTAGCCCATTTCTTCACACATGATTGCATACTTCGCTCGGTTGCATCCATTTAGATGGAAAAGTTTTGTACAACTGCAAAAGTTGTACAAGAAGGAATTTTGGAACTTAAAGGAATTTTCAAGGGAACCCGATTTTTATACACTAGATGCGTTGAATATCTCAAACATATTACGTGAAGAAAATAATGTTTTTCGTTAAATCCTGAATTTTGAAAATGAAGAAAACCGTCCATAAAACAGAAGTCATCCTGAAAGAAAAGTTTTTTGAGAAGAATATTACCCTTGTGGTATGTGATACCTTGCTTCCTGGCAATTTCCTGTTAAAAACAATAACACTTGTCAGATGTGTCAAGTAGGTTGACTGAAAAGGTTGGGATGTGAATGTTGAAAACTATATATAGCTTTGCTTTGCTTTTTTGAGATTCCCGCTCCTCAGGTTTTCCGAGATATTTCTTCCCTCTGAGCATTTCAATTTTTGGACTATATGGTGGGTGCCGAGGTGGAAACGAGATTTGGAATGCAAAATTTGAATACAGCTTAAATAAGTGAGGCAATTAATCCAGTCAGTTTGACTTAATAAGCTAGACTTTCCATAAGTATATTACTAGTAATTCACTAAATAATTTTAGCTCTTGTAGCCGTTCAAACAAACCCAGGGAAATAATTATTCTTAATCCTCTGTCAGCCACCAAAATATTATTCATCCTGCAAATCAGTATATTCACTTATTTCACTGATTTCTTA
>Ga0209229_10000509_pt1 | contig 15776 bp, 24 predicted proteins | sample SanBayMetagenome_FD_187466 | JGI IMG/M metagenome (GOLD analysis project Ga0209229, IMG submission 187466) | Freshwater and sediment microbial communities from dead zone in Sandusky Bay, Ohio, USA (SPAdes) (version 2) | ecosystem: Environmental > Aquatic > Freshwater > Lentic > Sediment... | reverse complement strand
TTATGTTAGATAAAAGACCCCCTAGTAGACAGCGACCAAACTAGCTACTAAGGGGTTTTTGTTTAAATCAGCACGAAGTGAACATAAAAATAACTCACTTCAATTCAACCTAAGTCAAATCAAAGTGAGTTAATTCATAGTTAATTGGCGTTAGCCTTGCCAATCAACCTCATCAACCTCAAAACCCAGAATTCGCCCCATGCAAGTGTAGGGCTTCGATGGAAGTGAGTCATTCTAAATTTCCCGCCTTTTACTGGAAAGTATATTGCTACACCCTCCTCTTTCTTTAATGGAAAAGCCTTTTGTTTTTTCATAACTTCCCTGTACTGAACTTAACTCAAAACTTAACTCAAAACTAATTAGGCGTTAGCCTTCCCAGTCCACTGATGCAGAATCATCTGCATAAATATTTACAGCACCCCAGAACTCGCCCCATGCGAGGCTCTCGCATGAGTGGAAGTTTGTTAGTCGAAACTTCCCGCCTTTTACTACCCAATATAGGGCAATGCCCTCTTCACTCTTTTCGACAAAAGGTTTTTGTTTTAGTTTTTGATTTATTTTTTCTGCTTTCATAATTTACCTGTAATGAACTTAACTCAAAACTGATTAGGCGTTAGCCTTGTACATCCCTTTGCCAAACCTCAGCGATAAACTGAGATTCCAGGGACATCAGTTCCCGTCTAACTGCGTAAATAGGTTCGCCTTCTTCGGAAAGAACGGGAATGCTCGATTCGTATATCCTGGAAGATGTATAAGAATAAGTATCCTCACCATTCTTTCTTACCCAATAAGGGTCGGTGATACCCTCTTCAGGCATTACATAATTTTCTTCATCCTCAATCTGAGGAAAATCGAGTAGAGGTAAAGCGTAAATAGCTTCACCATGTCCGAACCAACGGAGGTCTTCTGGGTAGCCATAATACTTCCCACAGAACTCTTTGACAAAAATGTACCCACAAGAAATTAGATTTAAAGCAATTCTATCTAGCATAATTCCCCTCCAACTTAATTCAAAACTAAAACTACAACTACAAAAATAGGTGCGTAGCACCCCATAAAAAACTCTTTACTCCTAATCCCAAAAGAATACTAACTCCGAAGGAACTAAAACTATAACTAGGACGCGTAGCGTCCATAAAAACCTTCTTTAGTTTAAACCTGAGTTATGTTATTATTTAAAGCAAGCAAAATAAACTAAGTTTACCATGACAGTATTAGTTGACCATCAAATCAAATCTCTTTGTAAGAAAGGACTTGTTAAACCCTATGATGAATCTTTAATTAATCCATCTTCCTTAGATATTAGGTTAGGGAATAATCTAATTATTGATAATGAAATTGTAAACATTTCTCATCACACAAAAGAAAATCCCTACATCTTAGATGCTAATGAATTTGTGCTGGCAGAAACTCTAGAATATTTAACAGTTCCAAATAATGTTGCTATAGAGTTAAAGTTAAAATCTTCTAGAGCTAGAGAAGGATTGTCTCACGCATTAGCAGGTTGGGTAGATAACGGATTTCATGGAGTATTGACTTTGGAATTAAAGAATTACTCCACAAAAAAACCAGTGTTTATCTACCCAGGATTGAGAATAGGTCAGCTAATCATTCATTCAACAGAAAAACCCACTATTCCCTATCAAGGAAAATATAGCGGGTTCACTACTGTTATGAGTAGTTTGGATAAATAAACTAGGACTTGAGATAATCAAAATTAAAAGCCTCTCTACCTCTAATGGTGTCGGCTATTATATTTAACCACTCTTCAGTTATCATTTTATTTGATAACTGAAATGTGACATAACCATAGTAAAGGCAAAGGTTATTTTTTATATAATCTCTTTCTATCCCACCTCCGCTACTATGCCCACCTTTACCCCAAGTACCACCATTGATTTCTATGAGAACCTTAGAGTTAATATGAGCATAGTCTGCCCTAAATCTGCGTTTAGGAACAGGCTTAAACTCATTTATTAAATCAATGCTAGGATAAAGAGTAAGCCATAGTTCTTCAAACTTTAATTCAAGATTTGACTTTGGCATCTTTCCTTGCTAAGACTTCAGACTTCCATTCCTCTGTCCACTCGACTTCCTTGCACATCCAAACATCCTTTCCTTGGTCTACATACCCCATTCTATTTGCAATCTCTTGAGTAACTTTACCGCAAGATAACAATGCCTCACAAAGTGCTAACTCAATAGGGCAGGTAGAATCTTCATAAAGGGGTGCTGCTTTTTTGCATCTATCACAATTACTTGCAGTCCAGTCACTATATTGACTGCCATTACTAAATACCCTAACTTCATTTTCCTCAGTCATAATTACTTCACAAATTACTTCACTATTAATGGGGCAATCGCCCCTATACTTTTGATGGTTTAACTACCGAATCCAAGCAACGCATTTACTGGAAAATCTATTTTCTTTTTTATATTGTTGTTATTAGTTTGTGTGTCTAATCTAATTGCACTAGAGGTAACTAAATATCTATTATCAAGTTGTTGTTTTTTCATAACTCACCTGTTTATTTTGCCGAATATATTATACCATAGAGCAAGCAAAATAAACAGTGGTTGGTTAGACAATGGAACTAAATAAATCTACGGAACTGAGCAACAGCTTGGGAATAGCTATTGTTAATAGGAATACAGACTTAGCTAAATCGGTTATCACGGAACTGTCAGAGTTGGAAGAAACTCATTTAGCTAAGATAACTTCTAGGGTTAGAGAAAATATATCTAACGAAGAGTGGAGTTGGTTTCAATCACTTCTTAATGATGGAAACAAAAGTAAACCTGTAGCTCCGTTGGCTGATGAAGATAAGGAATTAAAACAAAAATTAGAAACAAGAATTATAGAGAACACAAAAAGGTTTTTTATAGACACAGGCAGAGACTTACATACCCTCAAACAAAGAAGACTCTACCGTGAACAATACAATAGTTGGCAGTCTTATTGTCAGTTAGGTTTAGGCATTAATCCTACTACTGCAAGTAGAGCTATTAAGGCATATCAAGATTGTGAAAGTATTCGCATTTACTTTGATGATGATACCTTGCTTCCTAAAACAGATTACGTTCTTAGATTATTAGGACAAATAAAAGATGTAGAGTTAAGAGCTAATGTGTGGCGTAAAGCTTTAGAACAATGCAATGAAACTCCCACTACATCAGATATTAAAAGAGCTTACGCTGAGATGATTAATCCTGAGATTAAACCACCTAAGCCTAATAACTTAGAATTTAAAGTCGGTGATTTTGTATCTATAAAAGAATCCTGCGTTAAGTGGGGTAAAGTAATTGAGATTACATCAGGATTAAGATACAAAATTAAGTCAGGAGATATCACTTCAATATACCAGACTTATCAAGTAACCAGCTTAGAAATACCTTTATTTGTAGCTGAAGCTGTAGAACAACTTTATCAATCTCATTCTCCTAAATTAAATGCAAATACTCTACTAAGTGAAAATCACCCTCATACGAAATCCATTGCTACTACATTCTATGCGTATAATGAATTTGCTGATTGGCAGATATCTTTGTTAGGGAGTCTAAGAAGCTTATGTCAATAGAACTTTTCAGGAAGTATCAACAAACAAAGTCTATTACTATTAGAAATAAATTAGTAATGCTCAATGAAGGATTAGCTTATAAAGCTGCACATACAGCTAAGTTATACTGCAATGAAAGTTTTGATGACTTATCACAAGAAGCGTTTATAGGATTGATTAGAGCAGTAGAAGATTACGACCCCTATAAAGGAATTATGTTTTCTTCCTACGCAGTCCCTAGAATATCAGGAAAGATATTGCAATATCTTAGAGATAGGTCTAAGTTAATTAGGCTTAGTCAGTCAATGCAAAAGTTAATAGCAGACATTAAAAGAATAGCCATCCATTCAGTTACTGTAGAGGAAATATGTAGACAATTAAATATTACTCAGGAAGAATATCAACTAGCTATTGGTGCTTATGCTGCATCTACTCATCTTCATTCTATTGATGATGATAGTGATGATAGAAAACCACTAGAGTTACCATCACATGATAATCAAATAGAGGAAAGTAAAGTATTCAAAGTTGATTACAGTAATGCTACTAATAAGGAATTAAAAAATCTCTTTAGTGGTGACTTAAATGTTAGAAGTATTTGGTTAATGGCAAGTAATTGGATTAAAGAAGAAGGATAATATGACATTTAGGATACCAACACTTACATCTGGTGATGACGTTGCCGCATGGCTAAGTGGGACAAAACAGCAGCTTGATGATTACTTTGTTCAGCTACCCGCTTCTCATTATGATGAGTTTTTCTCGCATCTTCCTGCCGCTGAACAATTAGTAGAAGCACAGGCAATGAGAAATGCAGAACAAAAAAACTATTTGTTGGAAATAGAAAGACGAGCTAAAAGATTTGGGTACAAACCAGAAAGAAGAAGAGTTGAAGAAGCAGTATCAGGTGGTGACATAGATACGGAATTTGTTCCTGAAAATGCTCCAATTAATTCTCAAAGACGTTCTGCTAAAGCTCCTCAAGGTGCAATGCAAAATGAAGGTGATATTTTCATCCCTTTAGAAGAAGAGCAAGCAATGAGAGAGCAGTTCAGAGGAAAAGGAAATGCTTTCTTTAATGAACTAAAAAAGAGAGGGTTAATTCAAGTATTAACTCCTGAAGGAAATAGGGTAGTTCCAAAGAAGTATGCAATTTTTGATGAAACACTAGGAGAAAGAGGTAGGTATGCTCTCAAACCTGAAATCCAATCGTATTTAGAATCCAGGAAAGTCAATGCTCCTCAAGGTGTAGTAAGTCAACCCATTCCTGAAACCCCTCTTGTACAATCGTCTCCTCTTCCCGATAATTCTGAATCCGAAGCAATCTTAAATGATTTAGATAATCTCTTTTTAAACTCACAACCCCAACCTACCCCCCAAGAAGTTCCGGGAACTGTAACAACTATCCCTACAGATAATGGGGCAATTGCCCCAGACGTTGTGAGCGTATTATCAACACAGCCGGGGTTTAGTGTAGTTCCAGAAACCGTATCCTATAGCCCACTACCCATACCAGAAGGGACTCCAGTATCAGGGATAAACAATGCAGTTTATCCTGGAAGTAAAGCTGTATCTACTTCTTCCGGTATTCCTATGAGTGGAGGTGGTGGTGGGAGTATTCCCCCTAAACCCCCCACAGGTGGTGGTAACTATGACTTTGATGGGGAAGAATTTAATCAAGCCCGTCAACAACATCTAAACGACAAGGCAAGACAAGTGGCTGATACTGGTAGTTGGTGGGGTAATGTGTGGCATGGAACTAAGAGAGGGTTTGATTATGCCGTAGAGGCTGGTAAACATCCTGGACGTTCTGCATCAGTAGCTTGGAATCGCGCACCTGAAAGTCAATATGCCCATCTACAAAATGAAGGTAGAGTGGGATTTGGGGTTGGTAGAGTAGCAGGTGACGTAATAGGGAATGGCAGTCGTCAAGTCTTATGGACTATACACCCTGCGGATTTTGTGGGTACTCACGGTTCTAAGTTCTTAGGTGAAGATGCAAGTAGGATGGCAAAGGTCGTAGTTCCATTTGCTGCTGTTACAGGATTAGAATTAGGCTCTCAAATTTATAACCCATTTAACCTGGGTGAAGGCGGTAGGGTTGCAGGATATCAAGCTATTAATCCTGATGAGGATGACCCACGTATTTCTACATCACCGCTGTCCGAGTTATTAATTGATAGAGGATTGTTAGGTAAAAGAGGTAAGCTGCTTCCTTGGGAGCAATTTAGACAGGAGCGGACTGATATCCCCTATGAACAGTATCAGAAGTATCAGGACTATTTACGTAATAAAGATGATAACTTCCTGAGAGATGCCACTGGGGGATTAATTAAAGGAACTATGGATGGAATTAATGGACCAGAGTTGTCAGTCATGGGTTATTCTGTCACACCTACTGGGGCGTTAGCCGCCGGGGCTGCACTGTTAGCAGGTAGGGAGTTAGTTAGAACAGGAAGAATAGCAGGGTTCAGGAAGTAATAATTATGCAAATATTTGGTAGAGAAATAAACCCACAAGTTGCTTTTAAAAGGTATGGAAATGCCATTAAGGACGGAAGAATGTATGCTACCCGTCCTCATATTCCTCAAGAGTATTATGGTAATGCTGACAAAGCATCCTTTTGGTTAGGACAACAACCTGGCATTGGTAATGCCTTAGAGTTTGCAGTTGACAATCCCTATGGTGCTGCTGCTGCGTTAGCTGGCGGTACTGTAGTAAATAATTTAATTGGTAATCCAGTAGGGGGTGCTATTGATTTCCTCTCAATGGGATTAACTAATTTAAAACCTGATGAGTATATCGAACAACCACCTCAAAGAATTGTTGAAGTTACTCAAGGAACTAATCAACCTATTCTGGAAATACAACCTGGAATACAGCAGTCTAACCAAGTTCAAATACCAGAACTTAATGAGGAAGAGCGGGATAAGTTTATGAAGTACACCACTAACCGCACTGCCCAACAGATATTAACTTATCAAGCATTGCAAGACTTTCTTAATCAACAACCTGGAATGGAGGGCTATCAATGAACTGGGGAAGTGTAGGAAGAGGATTTGCTTCTGTAGCTGATGACATTGCCCGTAGTCAAATGGGTAGAAGAATTGGTGAGGAGTATGTTGACCATGTTACCAAAGCAGTTGCTAAAGAATTGAATGTTAATGGTTTATTCACTGCTGATGACGCTGCTAAATATATGGCAGAAGCACAAGAAGATGCTGCTAGATGGTACGCAAGTTTTGTTGCGCCTAATAGTCAAATACCTATAGATGAAAATGAAATCCTTTACCGCATGGGTAAGGGTGTAGCACATACAGGACAATTTGCTAGGAAGAATTTTGGCAATGCTTTAAACCTAGGCGTAAATGCCATGTTTTTAGCACCAATGGCTATGCAAATGTTACCACGTTCTGAAGAGGAGCAATATTATGGGTAACTTTGGCAGGATAGCAGGTAAAGCATTCAATTATGGTATGCCTGTAGTTGGTGGTTTTATGGACTACCAAAGCGGGAAAGAACAGGGAGAAGATGATATTCGGGCTGGTGCTGGTGCTGTAGGTTCTACCCTTGGTGGTTTAGCCGCCACTGGTGCTGCCACTGCTGCTGGTGCTAAGGTTGGGGCTGCCCTTGGTACTGCCTTAGCACCAGGAGTAGGAACACTTGCTGGTGGTGCTATCGGTGGACTTGCAGGATTGGGTACTTCATTAGCAACACAAGGTTTAGGTGGTTTTGCCGGGGGATGGACTGCTGATAGATTAGATGAAGCCGTTAGGGGTAAAAATACAGGAGTTAAAAATAAAATGTCTCAATATGTACAAGACCAAAGAACAGGCGATATTGCAGAGGTTGATGATAACGGGAATATAGTTGGCTGGATTGTTAAAGGGGGCGTGGTTGTTGCTGGTGGTAACACCGTGCTTAATATTGGCAATGAATTAAAAGACATTCCTTACGATTACGCTAGGAATAAGGCTATATTTCAAGCTGACCCATTATTAAATGCAACACCTGAAGAGGCTGCTCGCTGGGCTGCGAGAGAAGTTCCAGGTGACATAGGAAGAGCCATAGGTAGAGGCTTTCGTACCACTGGAAATAATATTGGTAGAGTCTGGAATGCTATTCCTGGCAATAATGTAGTAAAAGCTGGTGCTGCATTAGCTCTTGTTGGCGACCAACTAACTGGTGCTAACCTCTCAAAAGGTGTTGGTAGAGTTCTTGCTGGTGGTGCTGACGCTGTTGCTAACACTGTAGGGTTTAACACAGATTTTGATGGACGAAACAGAATGAGTCAACAGCAAATAAAGCAAAACAACGAGACCGCTAGGGTTGAAGATAATCTAAAAATCTACAACCCTTACGATGAAGCAATCTATCAGAAAGGCTTTCGTAGTCGGCAGGAAATGGAGGACTACGAAAACAGAATATGGCAGCGCAACGAAGACAAAGCTGCCGAGGTCTTCAAAAAGCGTGATGACATTAACCGTCGCAACTACATGACTGAGTTTACAGCAAAGCAAGCATCTGATTTGTTATCAAGGTATGCTGAGATGCCTCAATCTGTAGCTAATAGCATTGCACAAATCTATCAAGCAGCAAGGTAAGAAATGGAAATCAAAGAACAAGCTTTAAACAAATCTAAAATGTGGCAAGCTAAAAAAGGTAAAGGTAAATCTTCCTCTTATGATGCGCCAACTAGCACAGGTTTAGACACAAGTTATTCTACTCAGAAAAGTGTAGATAGAATAGGGGTAAAATATGAATAAAAGACTGCAAGCGGCGGAGTTAGCTTGGTTTTGGAAACAAAGAAGAACTCCGGACGGATACATAGAAAAGCTTGGCAAAGACGGTAAAGTTTATGAAAGAGTTTATTCTCCTATTCCAAAACAACCCACAATTAAAAAAACCACTCAAGCTAGACCTCAACCACCCAAAGTAAGACCACCATCTCAATCGCCTCAGACAAGATACACACCAACTCCGCAAGATAAATATATTGAGGAGCAGTATCTTAGATATCAACAGGAGTTGTTTAACCGCCAAAAAGAACTGGGAACATTTTATGGCAATTTAGCAAAAGAGTCCCAAGCAGCTTCTTTTGCCAATCAACGTTTTCTGCAAAAATCAATAAACGATACCACTTTAGGGGTGCAAAGAGTAAGAACAGAGGGTGATGTAAAAACAGCAGAGATTACTAGTCAGGGTAATGTAAAAACAGCAGAGATTACTAGTGGGGGTAATGTAGCAGTTGCAAAAACACAAGCTGATGCTAGTAAATTTAGTGCTACTACTGCTGCTGATGCTAATAAATTTGGTGCTATTACTGCTGCTGAGGCCAGTAAATTTGGTGCTACTACTGCTGCTGATGCTAGTAAATATGCTTCTGATAGAGATGCTGAAGCAAGGAATAAACAAACCGATGCAAACTACTTTGTAGAAAGAGAGAAAAATGCAAACCAGAAAGAAAAGAACAAACAAGATTTTTATCTTAACGCTGGTTTAGGTATATTAGACTCAATGAACAAACAAAGAGCTTCTAGCAGTCAAGCAGCAGCACAAATATATAGCTCTTTCTTGTCAAGTAATCCGTATAACTTTAAGTATTGGAATTAAAGAAAGGGTAGAGTATGATTGGTTTTTTTGGAGCTTTATTGGGTGGGCTTGCAAGCGGTGTTGTTGGTGGATTATTTGGGAACAGTCAACAAAAAAGGCAACACCAGCAAGCAAAGGATTTAGCACAGCAACAATTGGAAAATAGCATGAGACTAGGTCAACAGGCATTTGACTTTAGAAGACAAGAAGCTGACCAAGACTTTGGTTTTAGAAAGACCTTAGCTGATGATGGCTATGCGTTTCAAATTAGAAAAGCTAATGTTGATGATGAAATAACCCGTCGTCAGAGTCAACAGCGATTTGGTTTTGAAAAACAACTAGCTGATGATAACTACGCTTTTCGTAACACAGATAGGGCAGAAAGAGAGCGTGCTGCCGACGAGACCTTGGAAAGAGATTACCAAATGAGAACTGAAACTACTAATGCTGCTAGACAAGCTGCTAATAGTGCTTTCTTTGGTGGTGGTAATAAATTTAATCGGTTTAACAGTGGCAGTAATAGATTTAATAGGTTTAAGGCTAGAAGTTAATGTAAACGGGAGGTAATAACCTCCCTCAATTAAATCTAGTAATCTTGAAAATCTATTAACTCCCTCATTTCTTCATTCTTGATTATTGAATCGGCATTATTAATCGCCTTATTCCAGTATTCCCAATTTCTAACAATCCAACCTTTAGGTGAAAATGGATATTTTGTTTCAGCTACAACTATCCAGTTACCAGAGGGCTGAAAATATATCAAGAACCCCCCACTGTAAACAAACTTGCTTGAAACATCAGTATCAAGAAGTTCTGTGGCCAAAGGGTCATTATTGTTTTGCTCCCTAGCCTGCAACCAGGGAAAAGGGTATACTGTTTGGGTTTTGTTGAGTGGGATTTCTCTTAACAACACAAGTTCTAATTCCTTGATTACGTCACCATTATTAAGGCGTTAGCCTTACAAATATAATACTTTATAAGACTAAAACTAAACTATGACAAATCAAAAAGTAGAATCAGTACAAGAATATGTAGACAATCTCCCTAATGAAATCTTCTCAATGATAATGGAGATTGTGTATTCCCCTACTCCCAGCGAGAAAGAAATTTACCAAACTTTAATTGATTGGGGAAAGGAAAACGACACTCCTTTTGTGTTTGGTTTTACCTATGTAAAAACCTGGGTAAGGTCTAAACAGAAAGTAGGAACGTTAGCACAAGATTATAATAAAGACCTAGAGAAATATCAAGGTGCTGACTTGTCTTTAGGTTTAGCTCGTAAGGTAGGAGCTACTATGGGTAAACTTCTGGATAAAGGGGTAGCGCAATTAGAAGAAACTGATTGGTCTAAAATTCCCCCATCTGAAATCCTAAAGTTTATACCTGCTGCTGCCAGGGAACAGAACAACACTTTAAAAATTGTTTCTGAATTCCAGCAAATCAAGGATAAAAAAGACTTAGTATTTGCAGGTGCTTATAGGATGAAAGAGGAAATCCTAGAAACATTCAAGGATAATCCTCTCATTTATGAGGCAATTTCAGAAGCCGCTAGGGCAGCCATGTTAGTTATTGAAGAGGCAGAATATTGACCATACTTATTGCCTCTTCAATCCAGTAGAACTGAATCTGAACATTTTCCGCCGCTTGTTTATCTTCTTCTCTGTCACCAATCATGATTACTTTTTCTAGTTTGTTTTTGTCCACCGAGTTTTTTGAGTAATACCATATTGCTTGTTCTAACATCCCAGAGCAAGGCTTTCTGAATTTACCTTTTGTCCCTAATTTCTGAGCAGATAAAGTATTGGATAAATCCCAAGGCTTCCCACCAATCCATGACTGACTATGAGTTGAATATCCGGATATTTCTCCAACATAGCAGGTATTTCCTTGAAAATCTGGACAAAAGTAAATTCTTTCAAATACAGGCATATTTAATTCTTTAACAAAAAGATTATTGCAATACATCATTTCATCAAACACTGTATCCAAAGATTTAAAACGTTTTTCTACACCACCTTGATTAGAGACAATTACTAAAGTAAAATCTTGTGACAGCAATCTTTTTACTAAATCCAAAGAACCAGGTTTAATGATTTGTTGTTCTGGCTTATTAATAAAACCATTTTCTTCTGCTGAAATGACAAGAGTTCCGTCTTTATCCAATAAAGCTAACTTCATTTTAACCTTTTAACTACATCACTGTTCCTGGGGCGTTAGCCCCTTTATTTATGATACTACTAACCAATGGCTAATCAACTACTAAGAACACAACGGGATGCTGCTAGAGAACGAGCTAAAGATAAAGCTCGTGAGGCTATGATTACAGCACCATCAGAAGAAATGGTAAAAGCACAGAATGAGTTTCCATTCTTCTGTAAATATGTTACCCGTAACTCTGAGCGTCCTATTGTTCTAGCCAAACACCATTTAGGGTGGGTAAAACATTGGATTACAGGAAAAGATAGTGAGAATCTTGTAGGTATAGCAGGTGTAGACATAGATTTACTCGCCCCACGCGGAAGTGCTAAGTCTACAGTATTGGGTCTATTTCTTGCGTGGTCTATAGGTAAACACGCATTAGCTAAAAGAGTATTACAAATACTATATGTAAGTAACAGTATTGAATTAGCTCGTGCTAAATCTGCTGCTATAAAAGATATTATAAGTAGTCCAGAATACCAAGAAGTATTTCCTACAGTTATCCCAGCAAAACACCGATGGGCTGACAGCTATTGGGCTATAGATTTTAGTTACGCTGGTATTAAATCTAGTGGCACTGAGAGATTTACCATGATTGCTGCTGGCGTAAAGGGTGGTATTGTCAGTAAACGCTTTAACCTAGTAATTTTTGATGACTTAATTAAATCAGTAGATGAAATGGCTACAGGAGAAGCCAGGGTTAAACTAGAAAAGTTGGTATCATCTTCTATTAACCCTACGTTGCTACCAGGAGGGCGTAAACTTTCTTTGGGTACTAGATTCCGTCCTGATGATATTCACTGCACTGCTTTTACCCCTGACAAGGGATGGTATCAAATTCAGGAAAGCGCAATACTCATAGATGAAGAGGGAAATGAGTATAGCTTTTGGGAAGAATGGTTAAAGCTAGAAGTTTTGCAAGGACGTAGACAAGAAGACCCCTTGGCGTTTGCCTACCAATACCAGAATACAATTGTTCCACTGGAAGATATTGGTTTAGAACCAGGATGGATTTACTTTGAAAACATTCCCACTGAGTTTGATAATTATGTTGTTGGTGTAGATTTAGCTGCTAGTTTAAAACAGAAAGCAGACTACACAGTGATGATGTTATTGGGAGTATTGGATGGTAAATTTTATTTCCTTGATTACCGTAGAGGTAAATGGCAAGGTAACTTGCAGATACTAGATGCCTTATTGGGAATGTATGAAGAATGGTATGAAGATGGTGTACCATTCAACATTTACGTTGAGTCAGTAGCTTATCAGTCATCTTTGCAGGGAGACTTTCAACGTTATGTTGTTAACGAAAAAGGTTTATACGACATCAACTGTTACCCCTACAGACTGAAGGGAGATAAGTTAGCCCATCTCCTATCAATCAGTGGGGCTTACGCATCTGGGGTGGTGAGGTACAATAAATATAAGTTCAAGCTCAAAGATGAAGTTATAGATGAGCTTGTAAACTTTGGAAGTAAATCACATGATGACTGCTTAGATGCCTCCGCAATAGCGTTACAAGCTGCTGGGGTCAGAAAGAGGATAGAGGCAAGGTAAACGGTAAGTTTTAACTCCATTTAGTTCAGATATTTCACACTTCCATTCTTTTAAAAGCCTCCGAACATATCTTCTAGTCCCACCACTACCAGACTTGCAGTCAACAACAAAATAACACTGGTCTAATGTTACCGCGTTACCTTCTTCCATAAATCTTCTTAATATATTTTCTGTTGAGTCGTAAGTTACAAGTTTGAACTCTTCAAGTAGGTATTCATTGTTTGTTGGCACAATAACCAAAGCAGCATTGTGTCTTTTACCCTTTGCAACTTTAACTAACCCTAATTTTATAAGGTCATAAACCACCCTTAAAGACGTACTTTTATCTGTTCCTAACAACTTGGTTAAATCTTTTATATAAGTAACTCCATTACTTGAATTAATAAAATCTAAGGCTTTTTTTCTGTTTCCACCTAAAACATCTACCTTTTTATATTGATTAAATTCATCAAGTAAATGTTTTCTGTCAGTGTCAATATAGATTTTTTTAACTTTATTGAGCTTAATAAAAACAACTTTTTCAGTTTCGACCAACTTAACTAGTGCAGTATAAACAGACTTTTTGACCCAAGTTTTCTCCTCATTAATTTGGGATGCAGTAGATGGACGTGATAAACTTTTTAATCTTTTTAATATTTCATCAGGTAAAGTTGTCTTTTTCTTTGGTTTAAGACTTTCTATATACTCATCAAGTAAATCTTTTCTATCAGCATCTATGTAATAGGCTCTGGCTGTAGACTTCATAGTTACTATTTCACCACTGGCAAGTAAGACTTTCAACCATCTTTCCAGGGTAACTTTACTTGATACTCTATCTGCATACATCTCTCTGACAGATAAAGGTTTATCAGTGTTTTTTAGGTGGTTTAATACTGTCTGTCTATAGTTGGTTATTTCTCTTTTAGGCTTATCTTCTTTAACTTTTTTGCCTGTTTTAGTTGTATCTACTTCAACCTTCTCAACTCGTTTAACTACTTCATCTATTAGCTTTTGGTTTTTGAGCATTTTAAAGCAGTCAATGCAAACTACTCTACTCTCTACTTGCCACTCCATGTTATTACGAAATTTGTGGCACGACTCACACCGCCCAACCTTGGTTTTTATTTGAATAGCTATCATAACTTTAACTTCTGTTTATTTTGCTATTGGTTATTATAACCCGCAAGGTAACAAAAGAAAAGGGGCATGGTAGCCCCTAACAAATTACGGAATTAAATTGTTGCGTCAAAATATTTGTTCATTTTTTTTGCAATTTCTTCATCAAAAACAATTCCTTCTGCTTTTAGCATTGGGAATGCTGAACACCCAAGGAAAGCATTCATTAAAGATGCCGCAAATACAGAGTCCTTCTTCATCAAAGAAAGGATTTCATCTAAAACTTGATGTACTTGAAGGCTATGAGTTACTTTATAGCCTTCAACCCCTTTTGAGGCACTTCTGACTTCTACCCATCGAACAGACTTTTTCACATTGCCCCAGGCTTTTACCTGCTCATTTTTGCTAGGATGATTAAACCCAAATTCTTGATAAGGCGCAAGATACTCTGAACTACAACCAATTAGGCTTGGAATATAAACTCTATACCCCAACTTCTCCCAAGCTGCATCTTCTAGATCATCTATCCCTAATACTCTGTTTGCTCTAGAAGCATCAGCCATTTTTTCTAATAAAGACATAGCCAAATTTTCCAATCAATTTACTTAAACTACATTAAACTAAATAGGGGCGTAGCCCCCATAAAAAACTATTTTGAATCAGCAAGCCTTGCCCCCTATTCTTAGTATAAAAACACTAGGAATAGGGGCTATTATGCCGCCAAAAGATTAAACTAAATCATTAAAACCCACCATCTATATAGCAATTTTCTGGAAGGTTGAGAAGGATAGGATGATTTGGATTAACTTCAGTCATTCTGACTTCCTGATAATACCTACCCGCTTCGGTGCGAGTTCCTGGCACTACTTTCCATTCTGTTCCTGTGGCTGGCTCTTCTGCGTGTCCAGCAACACTTCCGTCCCAGCAGTCTGCAAAGAGTCTAACTGTTAAACCAGATTTAACAATCGCTTCTTGAATAGACATAATTCCTCCAATCAATTTACTTAAACTACAACAAACTAAATAGGGGCGTAGCCCCTAATAAAATTTATTTAATACTGTCTATGACAAAGAACTTTGCCATCACCAATAACTGATTCTTCTCTAACAGTCCAACCATTTCTATCAAAAGTCTCTGTTAAAATCTGAATATTAATAGGCTTGCGACGGATATCACCTAAATCTTCGTCATCATATTCAGGCTGGTCAACGCCATACCTTGCATCTGGCAATCTGGCAAAGCTACCATCTTCTGATTGCTTAACGATGTCATAGCTACTATATAAATCGCCGCTTGCGCGATAAATATCAATTAAACAAACACCCATTTCAATTTTGTCAGATTTAATTAATTCCATAACAAACTCCAATCAATCTACTTAAATTACAACAAACCAAATAGGGGCGTAGCCCCCATAAAAACTATTTCGAGTCAGCGTAGGATTTTCCTACTTCCGTCACCAGAGGCTGCACCGCCCCTCCTAAAAAGGAGTGATTGCGGCATATTTCATTCGCAATATCTTCTGCCTCTTTTAGATTAGAGGCTTTGATATACTCGTACCCAACATTGCCTGGAATGGCAAAGACATAATTACGCATAACATATTCTCCAAATTTATTTTACTTCACAACTAATTAGGCGTTAGCCTTGCCCCCTATTCTTAGTATAAAAACACTAGGAATAGGGTGCTTCCAGTCAATTATCTACCTGAACCACGTTCCATGAGAAACTCCTTTTATTTTGCTAATACTTCAATTCTAATGGGGCAGTCGCCC
>Ga0209229_10000508_pt1 | contig 15778 bp, 9 predicted proteins | sample SanBayMetagenome_FD_187466 | JGI IMG/M metagenome (GOLD analysis project Ga0209229, IMG submission 187466) | Freshwater and sediment microbial communities from dead zone in Sandusky Bay, Ohio, USA (SPAdes) (version 2) | ecosystem: Environmental > Aquatic > Freshwater > Lentic > Sediment | place... | reverse complement strand
ATGCAGTGCGTGTCGTATTTGCCGGAAAGAAGGTGCGAGAGGAGTATTCGGAGGCAGTTCCCGATATCGACCAATTTGAATGGATCGAAGATGCTCGCACGAGACCTCCAAAAGAGACCGATGATCGACGTCAAGCACGACGCGAGGTCCTATTACAATCGATCCAGTGGGCTTTCGACGCCGCTTGCGGCGTTGCGAGAGACATGGGTGTAGATCATGGTCGTTGACACATCGGAGTGTCCGAGCAGTTGTTGGATAGTCCGGATATCCTTACCCGATTCGAGCAGATGGGTAGCGAAACTATGCCGGAAGGTATGGCAGGAAACTTTTTTGGAGATTCCTGCGCGAGTCACTGCGGATTTGACGGCCGCTTGCACGGAATTTTCGTTGATGTGATGGCGACGGAGCTGTTGTCGGTCTCCATCGCCGACATGTTCCTCTTCGGCTCCCTCGAGCGACTCTCTGGGGTGAGAGTCGTAGGACAGGTTCCTGGCGGGAAACAGATACTGCCAACCGAGTTCCTTACCGGCTTGGGGCCATTTGACAGCGAGGGCGTACGGCAGCCAGACCCAGCCTGCCCCGGCCTGAAGATCCTGTTCATGAAGTTTTTTCACCAATTCGATTTGGTGCTTCAGATCGGCGACATTTTCCATGTTGATTCCGCTGATGGATCAGATACCTGGAGATCCAGCCGACGTAGGCTTCTTCGGTCCGTTTAGCGACATGGAGCATGCGAGCGATTCGGCGCACTTGGTCGATCAACTTTGATTGCATGACTGCGATAAGCGATTCGGATTCCGCGTCCATACGAGTCCAATAGATCCTGGAAAAGCAAAATTCCACATAACCGAGAAAACACCGATTCAATATATCCTGGTCGCATCGCAGAGGCAATCGCTGCGGCAAACTCTTGCTCAGTAGGGTTTTCGGATTAGGATCCGCTTGAATCCGCACACGTCTTATAGTAAATTTGGGTTTCGTTGGGACATGGTAAACTCAATAGAATATATATTATAGGAATAGGATGTGGACGCTGATTTATTAGACCAGATCGAAAGCTGCAACGACGTCCTTGATCTATTCCAAGATCGTTCTCTTTGGTTTAGCGAGTATTCCGCACTGGTCGACGAATCGACACGGCGTGCGCTTATCAATCTACACGCGGATATGCAGGTAGACGCTGGAGTATTTGGGTCGCGACAAGATGCGATCGATTCGATTGATGCTGCTTTTGCAATTACGAACGATTCGCATGCGCTCATAATTGATGTTATCGAAGAATGTGCAAGCAGTGCCTCGCGTGAATACAACGAAGACCCACGACTGCGCGAGCTGTTACGAGCATTCGACAAAAGTCTTCACGATCCCGCAACGTGTGTGACATTACTTTCGCGAAGGTCTTTCTTCGAAACAGCCATGCTTGTAACGCGAGAACAGGCACGAGAACTTCGCGCGGTCTGCCTAGCAGAAGAACTATGGGATTACAACACACTTCCTAGAAGGCTTCGAAATCGATGGCCAACGCTCGAAAGGTTCTTAGACAACTCCTCAGGAGCGAGCACCTATGTCCTAGATACTCTCCAGGAGGATTTCTGCTCACTCTTTGGTATTGCGAAGGTTGCGACTCGTCACCCACTTTTTGCAACAGACTACTCGCTTTACGTGCCGCCTTCGAGAAGGCTAGTTTTGGCAAATCCGATCGACGAAATTATTGCAGAGTCCGCAAGGCACCCAGCATTGATCCGTATGATGAGCCCGCGTGAATTCGAAAAATTTCTTAAACGTATCTTCGAAGGATTTGGGTATGACGTGCAGTTAACGGCTCAAACTCGCGATCACGGGGTCGACCTACTTTGCTTAAAGTACGATCACGGTATAGAATTCTCCTTAGCCGTGGAGGCGAAGCGATATGCAGAGAACAACCCGGTATCTGTCGATCTGGTGCGAAGTTTCGTTGGGGCAAATCATGAGCACCGCAGAAACAAGCTGGTATACGTTACAACCTCAAGGTTTACACCCGACACGAGGCAATACCTTCAAAATGCGGGGTTAACTCGCCTCGTCGAGTTGAAAGAATTTCCTGACATTGTGAAATGGTCGCAAGAACATTCGAGAACTCGATGGTGTTCGTAGATGCTCCCTATAACAAAAAAATGCACGCGAGTTGCGGATCAGACGTTACCTGATGGTGAGTCACTTGGCCGCAACCGCGTGATTTTGGTCGTTCGTTGGTAGAGATCATGGTTGCAGTAACTCTGAAAACACGAATGCCCGTCGGCAAGCTGCGTAAGAAACACTTCGAAGCGTTTCCGATTTGGGAGTATGCAGACGACGAAGAAGGAGATGACGGTATGGACGAAACTTGGGTACGTCCCGTAAACGCTACCATCGTACCACGACGCTCCTATTGCCATGTCGCCGCCGATTTCAGCACGCCAGCTGGCAAAACGTTCTTTGGATTCGTAACTGTCTCCACCCTCGAAGGAAAGCCTGATGTTTGCCAGGGCGTAATTTTGTACAACCGAAAGTATCTTTTTATCTCGAATCCTGGGGCGTTCGGATTCAAGGACTCGCGACGCGAACTATTGACTGGTTTAGAATTGACTGAAAAAAAGGCGTTTCCAATGACTTTCACTCTCAGGACGCAAGTGACTGGCCACCTCAAATATACCGGCGGAATCCTGCCATAACCAACGAACAAGATGTTGGACCGAAGTCCCCGACGGTCCGTTTCGGCTTTTAGTGACTTTGTTGGCGGGGACTCGGTCAACATGGTCGTTCGTATTTGAGGTTGACGATGGGTACTTGGTACAACTTCGAAGAGATCGGTCTTCCTTCTGGCCATGCATACCCTGAGGTGCAATTCCAACCAACAGCGGAAACGATCGTGGCTCGAACCCGCTTGCTAACCAACGAAACACCAATCCACATTTATCGACTTTCTGCGAGACACAAAACCGAAAGCAAGTATCATCCGATCTGCGAAATGGACGATTCAAAATCAGTGTCTAGTTTTGCTGTCTGCTTAACGAAGCCAATTCTTTACTACACCGTTGATGAATTTTCTGCCGGACATAACTATTGGGAAGGGCTTTATCGACATAGTCTCGAAACTGGTATGACCGATTGCGTTATCCGTCGTGGTCAATTCTCTCCGACCACAAGCGAGTACTGGCACTGGATTTCCGCACTCTATTCGGTGAGCCTAGACGGCACCAAAGTAATTTGCCAGTCTTTAAAAGTCCCGAAGAAAGGTGGGAAAGGACAGTACAGCATCTCTAATTTCTGTACAATTAGTCTAGAGCTTTTGATCCTTTGCGATATGGATGGCCCACATGCCTAAACTTACGAAGCAGCAAATACGAACAATCGCATGCACCCAAAGGCTCGATCATCCGGGCTTCGTCGGTGCTTATGTAACTACTCGCCCTGGGTGATGTGGGGGCGTTCGTCCGTCGATCGCTTTCGTCGGCTGTAGCCACGGAGTCTTCATAGCTTGAAGTATCGAATACCTGCACTGTTACTCTGCATTCTCGGAATGGTCCTGTCGTGGTTATTGCCGACGATTGTTCGTGCGATCCATGATGCACACGGCATGGCAACGGCTCACGAATTTCAAGCGTACCAGCTGATCGACCAAGAGCGCCTAGAAGCTATCAAAACCGAGTACTCTAGGCCTGACTACTCCGTGGAGCAGCGAGTCCGCGCGGTTGGTGGTCTTCAGATCTATTTGCCGATTCTTACCTGGATACTCGCGACGTTGTTTGGCGTGATCGGTATACTCGTCTGGATGAGTGATCCATCATCTGTCGGTAATCAAGCGGCCTCCGGAGACCGTGACGACCAAGACGGTCGGATAACATTCCGATAGACCGAAACGGCGGGTCGGCCGTTTCCTGATGGTAGTTTTACTTGCCACCTCTGGGTGATCGCCATCTTTAGGTTCCTTTAAACACCAATCGATCTATTGCCACCATGTGCTACATGACCGTACTTAGTACAACCAGCCAAGCTGACTTAGCAACTCACAACAATGACCTTGTGAAGTTCTCAAAAACGCTTCCTGGCGTACTAGAAGAGAAAGCCAATGAAGCCTGAAGACTTCGAAGCGTTACTCAAGGGTATCAAGGTAAAGCCATTTGAACTGCCTAAAGAATGAGTAAATCACCTATTTTGAGGTTCCCTATTCCTTTTGATGAGGAATTCACGGAAAAAGGATACTGGCCTTTCGCAGTCGTTGAGTTACCCGAAGGGTTGTTTTATTCCGTGTACTTTGCGCAGATTTGCAGTATCGATTGCAATCCGTATTTTGCGCCTCCGGGACTAATTATCGTGCCGGAGGTTACTATAAAATCCATGGAAACTACGATTCAAAAGCTATACGAAGGAAAACGATTTTTTGAGTACTTGACGCCCCTTGAACCGGGTTTGCTTTTGAATTGCCAACCAGAAAAATGGTCTGTCGACTGGTCAAGTCATTGGCCTCCCCCTATGTGAGTAGCGAACAAAATGGTGGACCGAAGGTCGCGATCATCCGGTATCGATAGGTCGGTGCTTTTCTTCGCGACCTAAGTCACCATTGCCGTTCGTGCGATCCGGCCCGGCCCGTTCTTGTCGTCTGCCGCCGTGCGGCGGAAGAAAAAAACAAACCTGTAGCTACAAGTCTTGGCCCCGCCGGCATAAAGCCGACGCAGGCCAAGAAGTACTCGATCGAGCGTTTTTGACTTGTGGAATGTCTCCTCCTGGCAATCCGTCAATGCGAGCCGATCGGCATCGAGGAAAACACTACGGTCCAGGGCTCTTAGAACTTTTTTCACCCACAAATTCTGCTGGAGTTCGCCATCATAGCTTTGGCCAAGGGAGCAACAGACTTGTTCTGTTTTCAGTTCTTGATCTGATCGACTTGGTCGCTGCTGGGCCGGATCGATTCAAAGTACTTGCGAATCGTCTGGCGATGGCCCATCGGGATCGACTCGGTTTCCAAGGCGGATTCGCTAAGGCTCTCGAATTTTTGGGCTTGCTCGCGATACGCGCGGATCGATTCCTCTTCTTGGGGATTCGATTTCTCGGTCTCAATATCCGATTGGCCTTGTCCGGTCTCTTGGCCCTTGAGCTTCATCTGCTCTTTGGCCGAGAGGGCTAGCGTCTTATCTCCTGGCGTCTTGTCACCGGCGGACTTGCCTGCCTTGTTGCCTGGCTTGTTGCCTTTCGAATCGCTTTGTGACTGGCACTCTCCCTCGCACTCGGACTTGCATTCGTTCAAGCATTGGCACTGTTTCTTGAGCAGATCGGTCAGCTTCTTTTTATTGGCTAGCTTCTTGGCTTCGCCGCTCAAGCTTTTCGCTCCATCGCCGAACTTCGAACGGTTCCCTTGGCTTAAGCCTTGGGACATCTGTTCGGCAGCTTTATCGATTTGATTCTCTGGTTTCTTTTGGGAGGCGTTGTCATTCTTGTTCGGTTGACTTCTGGCTTGCTCGAGTTTCTCGGTGATGGCTTTTTCGGTCTGACGGTCGAGCTCGGGGATTTCGAGCTTCGCCAATTGTTCGGCGGCTTTGTCCATATCCCCCTTTGCAAGCGCGTTGCCGGCTTGGGCCATGGCTGGCGAGAGCGCAAGCGCCTCTCCGACCTTTTCCATCTGAGCGAGCGACTCGGGGTCCTTGAGTTGTGCTTGCATGTCCATGAGGGCCGACTCCATCTCAGAGAGTTTGGCCATCGCTTCTTTGGGGTCGACCCCTGGCTCTTTCATTTCTTGCAGGACCGATTGCAGTTCCTGCAAGAGCTTTTCCAACTCGGGATCCTTTTGCTCTTTTTGAATCGCGAGAAGGTCTTCCAGGCTCTCCTGGACTTTGTCCGCCTGGCGATTGACGACTTCATTGATCACAAGGGGAGCGATCGGACTTTCGGATCGGATTGGGACCAAGAGGATCGCCGCAGCGCAAAGATTGAGGAACAGCGCGCTGGCGAACCAGCGAGGAGCACGAATCGGCACCACGTTGACCGGGTCGATCGAGCGGGCATGCTCCTGGGCATCTTGAACCTGGAGTTCTTGCACGGGACTCAGCGTATGACCGGATCTGGATCGACTTTGGAAGTCCAGTGCGGTCACAACACGATCTTTCAGGCCGCATGCTCGGTCGATTTCACAAGCTGCCGCATGCAAAGTTCGAAACCGAATCAGAGCTACGAGCACACCCGCAGCCAAGCCGATAAGAGAACTGTAGGCGACCCAGGTCCATGGAAACAGATTTCCCTGAATCCGTTGACCGATCGCCAAAGCACAAGCTGCCAAACCCCCGGCCAACAGCCCCAAGGAAGCCGCCTGCCAGAGCCATGCAAGCTGCTGACGCTTTCGTACACTGCGAACTGCATGAAGAAGCTCACCGCGAACAAATTCAGCACGAACAATCTCAGTCATGGGCTCAGTCATGGGCGCTACCCTGCCTCGGAGTTGGACGACAGAACTACCAAATTCGATCTTGCAACAGACCCAATAAGATTAACATACATTTCTAACGAATGCGATAGGTTTCCAGCAAATCTTGTGGCTAGGATGTTATATTGGACCCCGACGTGACCATTCGCGGATCACCCCCTTTCAAACAACCTGTTAAGCAACCAGTTAAACAATCACCCCCGCTATCACTCCCTGCTAATTGAAGAGAAAGAGCTACCCTCATGCTTACTTTTCGTTGGTATATTCTTTGTTTGTGCTTCATTTATTGTGCTTTGAACCTGACTGCCAACTCTCTTTGTCGCGGCCAGGATTCGGGCCAAGAGGAGCAAAAGCAGCGCGAAGCCGTCGCGCGCTTCGTCACGGTCTTGGAGAAAAACCCACGGCGCGGGACCGCATTGGACCGGGTCTACGGCCACCACGTCGAGTTCGGGACGCTGGATTCGTTTGCCGCACAGCTCAAGGACCGTGCAAGTGCCTCCGCAACTGGCGGTGAGAGTTGGATGATCCTCGGGATGATCGAGTATCAGCGAGGAAACGACGCGCAAGCCGTCGATGCGTTTACCAAGGCTCAGATGCTGCGGACCAAGGACCCACTGGCCAGCTACTATCTCGGGCAATCGCAGATTCGAATCGGAGATTCATCGGCGGCGGTCGCATCCTTTGAAAGAGCTCTTGAACGAAAACCGCAACGCACCGACGAGCTAGAGATCTTTCAACAGTTAGGGCGTATCCACCAGCGCGCTCAACGGACCGATGAAGCGATGAAAGTTTGGAAGCGGCTCGAGGGACTTTACCCCGACGATCCGCGCGTGCTCGAACAAATCGCTGTCACGCTCGCCGAAGAAGGGCAAATCGCCGAAGCATTGCCTCGCTATGAGAAACTCGCTGCAACGTCCAAAGACGATTATCGCAAAACAACCTTCGCTATCACTGCCGCCGAGCTCACGGTCAAACGAGGGGACAAACCCGAAGGAATTCGCCGCATGGAAGCCCTTCTAGCGGACCTGAATCCCGATGGATGGCTCTATCGCGATGTCAGGCGGCGAATCGACGATTGCTTTCTTCGCACCGGGGATCAAGACGGATTGGTGAGCTATTATCAGGCTTGGCTCGAGAGCCACCCGCAGGACATCGAAGCCATGAACCGCCTCGCGAGATTTCTCAAGCAATCGGCGCGCAACCCCGAGGCAGCAACGTGGCTGAACAAAGCGTTGGCATTGGCCCCCAAACGCGAGGACATTCGCAAAACCTACATCGACCTCCTGGCCGAAGACAAACGATTCGAGGACGCAGCAACACAGTACGAACAACTGCTTAAAGCCTCCCCAAACAACGCCGACTATCTCCGCGACTGGGGCAAGATGGTGCTCCGCAACAAGGAAAAGCCGGAAGCAGAACGTCGAGAGCAAGCCTTCGCGATCTGGAATCGTATGCTTGAACCCAATCCGAACGATGCAGTCATGGTCGCGCAGATCGCCGATTTCTGTCGCCAGAACCAAATGCTCGAACAAGCCGAATCGCTCTATCGCAAAGCCGTAGATATCGCCCCTAGCGAACCCCAGTATCGAGAGTACTTAGGCGAATTCCTCTCGATCCAAAAAAGGCCCGAGGAGGCCAAGACGGTCTGGCAGCAGATCGCCCAAGGCGATCGTCGCAATACCGACAACCTTGCCCGACTAGCCGAAATCTACAACAGCTTCGGATACGGCGAGGAAGCTTGCCTGAACATCGCACAAGCCATCGAGCTATCCCCCAAAGACTTTGCTCTGGTCCTCAAGGGGGCCGAATATCACAACAAATCGACTCGCTTCGACGAAGCGATCAAGCTGGTCGATCAAGCCGAAAAGCTCGCGGCCAACGACGAGGAGCAAGAGTCGGTTCTCAACACCCGCATCGAGGTACTGCAATCGAGCCAGCAACTCGAATCGATCTCCGAAGCGATCGAGAAGCAGTTGATGGCAGATCCGGCAACGAAAGCCAGCGACTGGTATAGGTTGGCTCGGTATCAGGAAGCCCAACGGAAATGGGACAACGCAGCGGCGACGATCGACAAAGCGATCGAGAAAGATCCCCAATCGATCCTGGCCCTCACGGCAGCGGCGCGCATTGCTGAAAGCGCCGGGGACTTTGGCCGAGCTGCGGACCTGTTCCGAAAATTGACCCAGGTGGACCGACGTTCGATCAGCGATCACTGGACCAGCGTCACTCGCTTGGAAACCCAATTGGGACGCAAGGCACAAGCTCTTGATGCGGCCAAGCAGTTGATCATCGCCGCGCCATCGAAAACGGAGAACTACGAGTTCTATGCCCAGACCTGCTTGCGGCTAGGCGAAACCGAAGAAGGGATGCAGGCGTTGCGCAAAGCGATTCGTATCAATCCCAATGAACCAGGGCTCATGATGGCTCTCGGTACCGCATTGGCCGATCAGATGCGGACCGACGAGGCGATCGAGCTGTACTGGCGAGCCTATGAAAAATCGGAGGAACTCACCGACAAGTCCAGCATGGTGACCAAGCTGGTCCCTCTCTATTCTCAAATCAATCAATTCGAAAAGCTCGTCGAGCGGCTCGAACGCGAGAGGCAGGATGAAGATAGCCGACGCGGCGCAACGATTTGCATCGCACAAGCCTGGCAGACCGCAGGCGACATCGCCCAGGCCCGCGAGGAACTCGAGGGGCTCCTCGGCGAAAACAGCAAAGACACCAATCTGTTGAACCAACTCGCAAAGCTCTGCGAGTCCGATTCCGACATGGAAGCCGCGATCAACTACCGACGCCAGCTAGTGAGCCTAGCACCCGGCGACGAGACCGAAGCACCGCTGGCCGCAATGCTCTTGAATGTAGGGGAGGTCGACGAGGCGAAGGCTATCTATGCCAAGCTCATCGAAGCCGAAGAAGACCCGGTACGGCAGCTCCGATCGCTCGATTCCCTTTTGAACTCCGGCAACTTTGACACGGCCCTTCGGGTGATCGAGCCCCTGCTCGACAAACAGCGCGACGACTGGGAGTTGCTCTATCGCTACGGTGTCTGCTGGACGAATTTGAAGAACGACAGCGAAGCCAAAGCGCGGTTCGAACGCATTCTATCTCTATCCATTCCGCACGAAACATTAGGACGAAGCGCTCAGGCCAAACTGAAGCAGGCTCAGGAGAAAGCAAAATCGGACAACCTGCGAGGGATCGCCACGGCGATGCCTACGCGAGAATCGGCTCTTCAAATGACTCAGGAATCGTCCATGGTGCGAAGCGCCGTCGGGCTGGATAACCAAGGCTATTACGGTAATTCATCTTCGACTTTATGGACGCCCTCTTCCTACGGGGTAGCACGAATGGCGGCCTTGGGGTGGCTCTTGAAGATGGAACAAGACGCCGAAGAATCCCAGGCGATTGCCAACGCTCCTGCGGAACCAAGCAAGGCAACTGCGACCTTCACCGACTCGGTTCGGGACAAGTCCACGGCACCTGGGTCATCGCAACGCGATCTTCTCGATTGGCTCTATGTTTGTGCTCTAAAAAACGATTACTCCCAAATCTTTTCCATTTCGAAACAACTCGCTCAAACGGGCGGAATCGACGAGAAACGATTCTTCCTGCAATCACTCCCCACACGGAACTACTCCGAATCTCGAATGAGAGGATACGGCGGCGAGGGCACGCCAGCAAAAACGCCGCTCGACGATGCAGATCTTGACTTCATGCAAAAGTGCTTTGACGAGGTGACCGCCAAGCAAAAAGATCAGGATCTCAATGCCATCTACGGCTCCAACCTAGCTTACGACAGCCTCGGCCAAGCCTACATCATGGTAGGTTCGGGCTACCAAGCGCTACCCGGTGTCTTTCGCAACAGCATGGGCTCTCAGAACCAGATTATCGAGGAATATCGCACTGCGGGGAAAACGGATCGCGTCAATGAATTGATTCAGAAACAGATCGATTCGGCCAAGTCGGCCGACGATTGGATCGCTGTCATGAGGATGCTGCGCGCACAAAAGCGAGAGAGCGAGATCCCCAACGCCATCGAGAAGTGGGTTGCCGCAGCCAAGAAGCAGATTGCCGAAACGCCAGTGACGACCAATCGCGGACAAAGCCAGCAAAATCAAGCGATGCCCCTCGCCCAAGCCACCGATGCACTCCAGCAGTGGATCGGTCAACTCGGAAGCGAGGAAGAAAACGATCGCGTCCTTCAGTTGATCGATACCATCCTCCCCGTCGCCGTCGCAGAAGGGAAGTATCGTCTCCAAGCAGCGGCGGCCGCAAAGACCTCCCCTGCCTCAACCTCGAATACCAACCAACAGGCGGGCAACCTCGAGATCCAGATCTATTACGGCGAAACGGAAACCCGAGTGAATGTCGTATTTCCGCCCATCTCGCGAGAAGTTGATACCCCAGCCGTAACGATTCTTCGTCAGCTCTTCGAGGTCCTGAGCAAAAACGATGTCAGCCAGGACATGGTCAACCGACTGCGCGACCGCTCGCAGATGGCGACCGACGACGTGGAATTCTGGCGATGGTATCTAGCGTCCGTGCTGTGGTGGTCCGACGAACAGGACGAAGCCATGCAGATCGTAACGAAAATCATTGCGGAACATCCCAATGAGCCCAGAATGCAGTTTCGATGGGCCTCGTTGTTGGAGTCTCGCGAAGAGTTTGAAGAGGCGTTGTCAACCATCGACCAGATCACGCCTCGCGATCAGAATCAACTCATCCGAAGGGAAACCGATGCACTGCGACTCGCTGAGCGAATCGGTGACACCGACCGAGCCAAGCAATCGGCCGAGCGGCTGTTTGGTCTACGCCTGACGAGCGATGCCCAAATGCAACTGTTGCCCCAATTGAAACGGCTCGGGATGGATGCCCAAGCCGACGCATTGCTCGCTCGGCTTGAGCGCACATCAGCCCGTCAATCAGGCAACCAAGTGAGATTGATGAGCCTCTATCAATCCCAGGGGAAAACGGAGAGTGCCAATCAAGCGGCGCTTGCGATTCTGAGGCGAAGCGCCTCGCCGTATTCTGCAACGCAGAACAGCAGCCGCACTTTCAGTCCTCGATCTTTCCAAAGAGGCAGCAGCGGCAACAGCTTCGAGAGAAACGCCGCTCTTGCCCAACTCGCCAACGCCGGTGAGCTCAAGAAGATGATCGAATCGCTGAAAGAGAAATTAGCCAAGTCGCCTGACTCGATCTACACGCTTGAGCAACTCATCGAGTACTCTGCGGCGGCTAACCAGGAAGAGCAAGCCGACGAGTATTTAACCAAAGCGATTGCGCTCCGCCCAGACTCATATATCTTGCGTTGGAATCTCGCAAACAACCTGATGGAAAGGAATAAGTACAACGAGGCTTGCGATCAGTACCTCATTCTGTTCGATGCGCAACCGACCTGGATTGCAGAAAGCTTTTACGAAGTCTCCAGAGCCTTTTCGCAGGCCAAGCGACAAAAGGAATTCATAGCCAAATGCCAGACGATCGACCTAAAGCGATTTCGTGACCCCTGGCAGTTGATGAATATGGTCCGAAATACCATTCGCGAAGAACCAGGGAGTGCGGAAGCATTTATCCCTTTGATCGAACGCCTTTTCGAGGCCAACCCATCCAATCGCAACTACATCCTTGGCGACCTGGTGAATCAACCGGAACTAGCAAAAAACGAAAAGATCTACGCATTGGTCAAGCGAAGCGTGATCCCCCAGTCGCAGGCCATCGCTGCTTCTGGACCTTGGATGGGGTTGGATAGGATCACGGGATACAATGCAGACGGAACCGTATCGCTCGTGTTCACAAACCTGTTGCAATTGCTCCAATCCAATCCCTCGCGCCGCGAGGAATTAGAAAAAACCATCGAAGCGCAAGTCCAGCGTTTTCCCCAATGGCGGGCTGGTCCAGTTATGTTGGCCTTGATCGATATGGCCGGTGCGAAAAAAGAACAGGGACGCAAGCAATTGGAAACCATCCTGGGAGACGAGAAGTCATGGGACGATATCCCCATCGATACCTGTTGGTTCCTCGGTCAGAAAATCAGCGACTTTGAGCCGTCTGAGGATCTCGCCCTGCGGCTTCTGAAACGAGCGGAATTGAAGCAGGCCAGTCGTCGGACGTCTGACGATTTTCAGTATTCTCCCATCGCCTCGCTGGCCAAGATCGCGAGCAAACGGCCCGAGGAAAGGGCCTACGTCAAGAAGCGAATCGACGAACGCTTGCGGGAACAGGCGAATCAAGCGTCTTCCTATCGGAATGATGAATACCAGGCGTATCAGCGAATTCAAAGAGCGATATCCACAAGCGGCCTATTCCAATCTCTCGCCTATCCGATCGACGCCTACCTGGCCGTCAGAAAGCTAGAAGACGATCCGGACATGCAAAAAGCCGAGAAATTCTATGGAAACACTGGATACTTGAAAACGCAGATAGTCGAACAGATCGCAACCTCCAAGAAGGCGATCACCGACCGCGCCCTGATCGATTCCCTCGACCGCTTGCTACCGGAAAAACAGCGATTGGATCTGATGGTCAGCTATCCTTCGCTAAAAGGGAAAGAGAACCAAAAGATCGAGTCCGGACTGCTTGAAATTTTGCGTCTCGCGATCACCAAGCCGGAAACCATTGAGCTCATCACCGATCGACTCAAGCTGCTCACAGGACAACGACCCAACGATCTGTCGGTCAACCTCGTGCGCGTCCTATGGATGATGGAACAGGACTGCCAGGGAGAGCTCCTCGCCCCGGAGTTGCAAAAACTGCTTGAACTGGCCAAGCTCGAACCGATCGCTCCAGGGCGTCGAGCCAACAACCGACAGCGCCAAGAGGCACAAGGCATCGCGGATCTCTGGATCCTCGCGCGAGAGATTCTCAGCGACCCGAGCACCGTCAATGCCGATGCTCAAACCCCATCTTCAGCCGAGACCCCTCCTATCCAACAACCGCCTAGAACACGCCCGTATGCGTCGCACCCCAAGAGCCGACAACTGGCTCTGCAAGCAGCCAACTTGGCGGCGGAAGCCAGCATGCGCAAGTTAGCGGGTACCGAGCAATACTCGATGCTTCTGGAACTCGCGGAGATGCAAACACAGCAGAAAGACTGGGAGCAAGCCGAAAAAAGTTGGGAGCGTTTGCTCGCTCTTGCGACCACCAAGGCCTCGAAATCGAAAGGCGAACCGAAGACCGAGGATCAGACGGCATCGACCAAGCCAATCCTCGAACCACCGCTGACGATCTCCCAATTCCGTGTCGCGATGAAGGTCTACACCCTGGCCGCCTCCAGCGGTCGCTCGGATATCGCAACCAAGGCATTGACCATGTCGCTTCGCGGCGGCATGCCCGTACCCGACCCGCAATCGGCTCTACCGGATCCATCGCTCGGACTCATGGCGATGGGCCCGCCTGGAGTTAACAACGCACCCGCGAAGGATCCGATCGAAACCGAAGTCCAAAACCTGATCAAAAAGGCGTTTACCTCCGGTAACAATTCATCGGATACGCCCGCCGAGTTGTACGACCCTCTGCGGCTCATCGCGCTTCCAACGAATCGGCCTAACGAAATTCGACTGTATGTCAATTCCACAGCCGTCGAGAGTGGCCGCGCCGAATCACTCGCAACTTCGCTGGTTCGCGCGGCGGCAAAGGCCGGCAAGCTTGATGCTCTTCAACAAGAGGTACAAGCCCGAGAGACCAAGGAAATCCACATCCTGTCGAAGACGGCCCTTTTGGCCCTCATCGCGATCGAGTCTGGGGACATGGCCGCATCAAAAACAGTGCTCGATGAACTCGCACAACAATCGGGAAAATTGGCCACCGATTCGTCTCTGCAGACCGCCGGCCTGGCAGCGGTGCAAGCATTCACTCAGCCCGAGTTGAGGCAGGCGGCCCTACCGATCATGAGGCGATTGGTAACCAAATCCTTGGCGATGGAGATTGCATCGGACCCCTTTTCTTATTCGGATTTGAACCAGCCCCTCATGACCGACTTTGTTACGAGCTTCAATCGCTACCTTGCCGGCCAAGGCGATTCGAAGGGAGTTCGCGAAAATTTCGACGCCGCCCTTCAATCGCGATCGCGCTTCTTGCAGAGGATCGGCGAAGGCGAATACCTGCGCGCCATCCAACGCAAGGATCTCAGAGAACTCGCAAAATACGCTGTGCAAATGGGCCTGAGCGACTATGCATGGGAACTGCTCGGTCGTTGTGCGGATATCCCCGATGCGCCCCAGTACACGGCCTCGGGAGACTCGGAGAATCAGAATCCAGCTCTGGAGTATCTGGTCCGCTGGCAGCTCACTCGACCTGCCCAGGAGCGGTACCGAACATGGTACGAATGGACGATGCCCAACGCACAGCGTTCGACCGTGCGTACGCTCGACAGCAATGTTCGTACCCCCCAGGTTCCGAGCCGGTTCCTCCAGAGCACCGAACGAGGAAAACTCATCGGAGAACCAACACTGAAACCAGGCGTGGTCTCCAATCTGACTCAATTGGTGTCCGCTGCCAATCAATGCAACGAACTGCTGAAACTCAAACAGCAGGTCGAAGCTCTCGATGGAACCACCGATCCGGCCGTGAACATGCTCATGGACTTGATTTTTATTCATGAGAAGAACGATGCCGAGGTCTCGAAGCGCGTTTCACAACGAATGGTCCAGTTGGCGAATCTCAACAATCGGTTATCAGGTGGGGCATCCGGAATCGATTATGCGAAGCTCTCAACGGAAACCGTTCGCAATGCAATTATCCGAGCGGCTTGCAGGGAATCCGGCTATGACAACGAAGCGGACAAACTCCAATCGACCGACCCTCTCGCAGATGCGCTGCGGCCACCTTCGGTTCGCGACGAGACGAATTGGCTGATTGCGAATTACTATTCATGGTGGCGTTATCCTCTCGTTGGCGACTTCACATTGTCATGGGATTGCCCCAATCGAAACCCATACGTTGAGTACGGAGGGGTTCGAATCGATACGCAACAGTCCTCCCTATCCGACTCCAGCGGCCTCATCGGGAACGTTCCACGCGTTCGAACGTTGTCGAACAACCCTCGAGCAGAAATCCAAGTCGCTAAAAATCAAGTGACCTTCAAGATCGATGGCCAAGCGATCACGACGGAATCGTCCTCGGGCACGTCCCCCTGGTTGGCTTTTGGCACCTACTATGGCGCGGGTAGCCAATGGCGAAATCTCCGTATCGAGGGAAATCCATCGATCCCCTCGGAAGTCCCTCTCGTTTCAAGCGACAGCATGGATGGCTGGAGCTCAGCTTTCTTTAGCGAAGAACAAAAACAACCGCGACGCAATCCGAACCGTGCCAAGCCGTTAATCACCCGACAATTCCAAGATCCGA
>Ga0209229_10000507_pt1 | contig 15783 bp, 17 predicted proteins | sample SanBayMetagenome_FD_187466 | JGI IMG/M metagenome (GOLD analysis project Ga0209229, IMG submission 187466) | Freshwater and sediment microbial communities from dead zone in Sandusky Bay, Ohio, USA (SPAdes) (version 2) | ecosystem: Environmental > Aquatic > Freshwater > Lentic > Sediment... | reverse complement strand
TCGATTTGGAAAATTAAACCTTTGAAACGCTCAACTGACCAACGGCCGTTAGAGTCTGTATCAAGGTCAAAGTAACCAGCGGTTGTTGTACCATACTGAGCACCGGCAACGGCACAGGTATAGATTGTACGGATAACTTCACGGTTGATTTCAGCTAAGATTTCTGTAGACAGAATGTTAGACAATTCTGTTTCAGCATCAAGACCATGGATTGCTTTCAAGTCTTGAGCAAGTTCTAAACTGTACTCAGCCTTCAAAGCACGGCTTTGTGCAGTTACAGTAACTTTCTCAATCGAGAATGCCATCTGTTGGAAGTTCTTGGTGTAATCTGTATCTGTACCAAGGATCTCAGCGTTAGCTGTAGGCATTGCGATACCAGATGTGGTAGCGTTAGCGGTAGGATCTTGGAAGTTTGTAGAGATGTCAGATGCACGTGTACCTTTGAATCCATAAGGATTGTTCTCAGAGAACGAACCAGAGAATGCTGTGTTTGCCTCGTTGAAGAATGCCTCAGAACCAGTTTGACTTGTGTAACGAGCACGCATTGCAAAAATCAAACCTGTTGGGCCTGTCATTGGCTGAACACCAGCAACGTCATAGGCGATTAGGTTAGGTAATGCACGGCGTACTAACGAAATCAAGATTGGATCAAAGTTGCTGATACCAGAACCGGTAATGTTAGCAGGAGTGGAACCGCCAGTAGCAGTTTCATTCAAAGCCATACGGTCTTGATTCATAGCTTGTTGTTGATTTTCCAAAACAAGAGCTGTAACAGCTTTCTTGTAGGGATCGGCAATTGACTCAAGCTCAGGATGCTCGAGTACAGGTTGCCATTTCTTTTGTAGTTCTTCTGTCAAATACATTTTATAGTCCTTTTTTTATGTATTGATGGTTAATTACTTAACCAAAGTTTGTGAAATGGTTTTTGAATAAAGATCCATCATTGGGTCGGCGGAAGCAACTGACTTCTTTTCTTCCTCAATTTGGACTTCATCGTCTAGTGAAGAATTGTCTGCAACTTTAACTTCAGCTTTGAAATATGATTCTTTCAAAGTAGAAAGTTTGGTAGCAAATTCTTCCTCAGTAGTAAATTCCACACCCTCTGCGAGTGATTTTAATTTTTCTACTTGAGTCTGGGTTAAGCCTTCACACGCTGTGTAAATGGCTTCAATTTTTTTCTGTTCGTTTAACTCTTTGGTTAACTCGACACCTTTGTTGATTTGTTCATTAAGAGCAGATTCAAGTTCTTCGACCTTGTCGGCCAATTCACCAACAACGTCAACCTTGTCGGCAGGAATATCAATATAATGCTCTTCAAACAAACCTTTGAGACCTGTAATGAAGTCTTCCACGATTTCAGCACGGAGGCCTTTCTCAATGGCGATTTCGTTTTCTTTCATCCACTCCTCAACCATATAGTTGAGATAGTCATCAACCTTAGCAGCCAAATCTTCTTTGATTTCTTCTACTGCGGCTTCAAATTGTTCTTGCAAAGCAACTTCGGCTTCAGCAATAACTTCTTCTGCACGAGCGATAACGGCGGCTTCGAAAATTGTGGAAGCTTTTTGAACAAATTCTTCAGAAAGGTTCTCACCGGATAAAAGAGCGTCTAAATCTTCTTTCATTTTTTCCTTTTTCATCATTTTTTTGATAAGAGCTTTGTCTTGTGCCTCATCTTCATGGCCTTCTTCTTTTTCTTCTGAAACTACTTCGTCATCAGATTCAGTTTCTTCACCATAAGATTGGAATGTGGCGCCAGGATTGGCTTGCATTGTTTGTTTTGGTTTGATACCGGGTTTACGGTCACGAATTGTTTCGTAAGAATCTTCACCACCTTGAACATCAGATTCTTCTGCTGCTCTATCTTCAGCAGGTTGGCCTTTAAGTTTCTTCATTGGCTCAGAACTTACTGGAGGTGTTGCACCAGGAGGTGTTGCTGTGGGAGCACCTTTTGTGGGATTAGGACCAGCATCGGTAGTTTTGGTAACTTTAGTGCCGATATCGCCAGCGTCTTTCATGCCGTAACCAACGGACATATCTAACTTCTGTGGCTTGTCTTGACCACCAGATTTGGACGAAATGTTTGAATCAAACGTTTCTTTGGCACCTTCGCCAACCAAAATTTGCTTAGCGGCTTCGGACAGATTAAATTTTTTCATTTTGAAAAATCTCCTTGATTTATATTGGATATTTATATTTAAAGTTTTTTCATGAAGTTTTCAAAAATGTGCAGACTTACTTCTTCAATCTCTTGGCGTGAAGCCTGACGAATCTGTTGAATCGCCTGAGAATGATCCTGTTCTGTCCATACACCATTGACTAACATCCATTCTTTACCTTCCATAATACCTTGTACAAACGCACCAGGTGCAGAAGGATCTGCTACTATATCTGCCGCTGTGGCTAGATAAAAATCGGGCTGAACGACATTAACTCCATTAACGTTCTTTAACGAGCCCATACCTCTTGAAGATACACCTAATTGAGCACCGCCTTCAATAAGACTTCTGGCGATATTACCCATAGGAGTATCTAAAATCTTTGCTTTACCAACCCATGTATTACCATCTTCTCTTAATGATGTAATCATGTGTGATACACGGTCTAGATTAATACTTGGTGTTTCAGGATGGCCTAATTCACCAAAAGCACGGTGCTTATTAATGTATTCTTCTGTATATCGAGCGACCTCTTTTTTCATCGTATTGTATTCATACAAACGACCATTACGGTTTTTCTTTTCCGCAACTAAAAAAGGACCTTCGATATGCAAAGATTTTTTGCCATCGGCTTCTTCTACCAAGTAACTAACTGTTTCTGTAATTTCTTTAATGAGTTTCATTTATAACCCCATTGCACTTCTGCGTCTTAAAGACATTTTTCTTTTTCTTAGTGCCTGTCTTAATTTAGCACGTCTTTTAAACTTCGACCTTCTTGATGCCATTTTGCGGTTTCTACGCTCAACAGGTGACATACGAACTAACTTACCACCTCTTGTTGTATAACCTTTTACTGCTGACAACCTTTTACGTCTTTGTATCTTCCCACCCCGAATACGAACCCGAATCATTTTTGTTCGGCCCATCTTCATAATATTACCTTCTTCTAATTCATCTAAATCTACATCAAACATCTCTAATGCCATATCTTCTTTAACATCAGTTAAAGCGTCATCTGCTAATTCATCAAGCCTTTCATCTAATATTCTTTTGGCTTCGATTAAATTATTAGATAGAATAGCATCAATAAAATTTTTCATTACGGTGTTAGACCATATGCACCATAGTTAAATGCTGCTGGATCGGTCAATTGGCCTCTGTCATAATACTTGTTGTTTTTATGTAACTCAATCATAATTGTATAACAAGCATTAGCAGTTGTACCAACTGTTCTGAGTGTTAAGTTGCCTGTAGGACCGGTTGCATTGTTTGTAATTGAAGGGAACTGATACTGTGGATTAGTATCATGAAAACCAACACCAAATGCCCACACAGTTGCAGAAGCAGTAGTGCCTTGCCATTGTAATTGTAAGTGTCCAACTTCAGCATCAACGGAAGCAATAACTCTGGAAATAGTAAATGCAGAATTGGCTAAACCAGCAGTAGTTGTATTGCCTGTTTGATAATATGCACCATTAGCATTAAGTGCACCAAATAACTTTAATGGTTCAATGATGACTGTTTGATTTTCGTCAGAATCGAGAATACCAGTACGTTTAATAACGGTTCTGGAATTAGTATCAACTAAAGTTTGTATGCTGTTTGCGATTGCCATTTTTTATCCTATTTAAATTCTAATGGTACTGTAGAGGACCATTTCATTGCTGTATAAGGTACGGTTACATATTTATCTAATTTATCCACATAATATAATGCCACTCGCTGACCATCAGAGAACTGTCTGACTGACTTTCTCCTCATCATCAAAACGGCTGGAGGATCCATTTGAGTTTCTTTTTTCTCTTTGGCCTCAGACATTAGTTGTTTAAGTGTTTTCAACTTCTGTTTCCTGTTGTTCTACTTCGGTCTGTGAATCTTCCTGATCCATCTCTTGTTGTGGTGCAATTAAACTATGTGCAATCTCTTGCTTTTTTGCTTCAATATGATCCGTTACTTTGTCGTGGATTGCCGAATACAAAGCATTGCGGAACTCTACGCCATTGTCATCTTGTGCAAAATCAATAATCTGTCTTGTGGTATCTGTCATTTTTTAATCTCCAATTCAAATATTTATAATATCCGCTTTAGTTTCACCAATGTATTGGTTTCTTCTTTAACACTTGACTTAGCGGCTGCTTGTTGTGCTAATTCTGCCTCATGTTCTTGGTCTAACGGATGTTGTGGTTGTGATGGTACTTGTGACATCATTTGTGCCTGTGCCACATCATTTGTTACACCAACTGGTAATCCAAGACCTGCTTCTTTTTCTTCGTCCATCTCAATTTGCATCTCTTTGATATCATCATCGTTTAGACGGAGAACATTTCGTTGAATCCAAGATTGTGAGAAATAACGACCAGTATATGGATCTATTGTTGCTAACAGAGCCAATCTTTCTTTCATTAACTCGGCATCTTTGAGTTCAGTAAAGTTGTTGTCTTTAATAAAATCATAATGAATGTTGGTTCTAAAATCGTCCCACTCTTGGTCTGTACAAATACCTTTTAATACACATTGTACTCGTAATGCTTGGTCAAATAGGTCAGAGAACTTGTTACGTAAACGGTCTACAAATTTAGCAAACTTTAATTCGTCACGGGTAATCTCATTGGTTCGGCCAAGAGAAAAACCAGATGTTTCTGGATTTAAACGTGATACAGGAACATTAAGTGCTTTGTATAGTTTCTTTTCAAAGTATTTGACATCTTCTAACTCACCTAGATTTTGACCACCAGGTAGTGTAGTAATCTCTGTACCTTTTCCACCTTCACGGCGTGGCAACCAGAAATCTTCCATCATGGATAAGAATTTACGGTCATCACGGACTTCACCTGTGTTGGCATCGTATACAAGTTTGTTCTTGTATTTTACCATGATGTCACGGAGATATTGTTCTGCCTTTAACTTAGGCAAATTACCTACGTCAATATAGAAAATACGGCGCTCAGGTGCACGTGAGATTCGATAGATAACAGTTGCATCTTCAATCATACGTAACTGATTAAGTGGTTTAATTGCTTTGTGTAGGTATGATAGAACTACGGCACGGCGAGAGTCCATTAAACCAGAAACAACAGATATGATAGAATCAGTTGTAATTCGTACACCCACGGGACCAAAATTAGAAGAAGCACCAGTATTAATTTTATCGTTATAGAGATAGTATTCATTTATCACCTTCATAATCTCTACGCCAGTACGCTCATCTTTTGATTTTTTCATCTCACGTATTTTGCGTAGTTTACGTGGATCAACGTATCGTAATTCTTTAACACCTTCCATAGGTTTGGTTTGGTCCACTATGATGTGGTAAAATAGGCGCCCATCAACATAGTACCTACGGAAGATATCTTGTGCCATATTTTTATAATTTAAAAGCTTCATTACTGTTTCAAATTCGGCTTTAATGGCATTTTTAATTTTGTCTGGTTGTTTTAAATCGTCCAACACGATTTGAAGAATCTTGCCATCATCATCTTGGCAAATTGCTTCACCAACAATATCATCAATAGCTGATTCAATCTCTGGTTGCATTGACATCTCACGGTACCGTGAAATAAGTTCTACATCATTTTTGGCTGTGCCGTCTAGGTCAACATAAGTTCCATAATAAGCGGCTGAGGTAATTGTGAGAGCGCCATCATCGTTTGATGGAGGCGTAAAAGATTGTTGCACGGTTTGATCTTCTTCGACCTTATTTCGTGCAATTGTGAAACCAAAAAGAGAGAATTTATTAGCTGCCATATTGTGTTATTCCAATTCAAAAAAACATAATGAGAGAGACCTTGGTCTCTCTCGTAAAATAAAATAAATTAAGTTGTTGTATCTGTTTCCCACCATTGATATGCGAATGTTACTGCGTATTCTTCAATAGTGTCATTAGAACCCCAATCTAAATCAATGGGGGCCAGATCAAGAGGATACAAACCAACAAATTTGTAAGTTTTCAATGTGTCGCCAGTTTTTCCATATTGTGTAACTGTTGCATCAACTGTGTAACCAGATGGACCAGATGCGGCACCAGTACGAACATTACCTGCGTGACTATTGATGCCGTTCATCCACGATTCTAAAGCTTTACGAACTGTGAAATCTTCATCATTAATAATCTGTAATGTCCAATCAGTAAATGTACGATTACCAGCAAACTTTAGTTCACGGCCAAAATAATACAACGGTACTTGGCCGATTGTTGAACCAGGTAACTGAGCAGTTTTAGCCATAAATGTGGTTTTTTGACCTGCTGCAGTACCATTTTCTGCAATCGTTGGAAAAGTGAGCGTGACTTGAAATAGATTGGGACGTGCACCGTCACCAATCAGATTCGCTCTAAATTCTGCTACGTTGAATGCCATTCTTTTCTCCTATATCGTTGAATTATTTATTAGAACTGCCCAACGACTTCAGTAAAATCAACACCAGTTCTTACTGCAACAAAATTCAACTGGATGAAGTTGATAGCACGAGCAGGTTTGATATAGATGTCACCAACAAACTGGTTAGAATCAATAACTTGAGCTGTATTATTTGTTGTATCACAAACAACACGGAAGTCATAGATACCACGGCGACCTTGAATATCACGGAGGAACGGTGTTACTAATGCTACAAACTGAGCACGGGTAAATTCATCGTTAAATTCAAACAATGAATACTGAGCGGCTTGAGCAATTGTTTTTTCTAATACAATAAACAATCTACGGACATTGATACGGTCAAAAGCAGAAGGTTTGGTCTGTAATGTCTTATCACCATACAATACTGTGCCGTTTCCTGGGAAAGTACCAACTGGATTTACACCTTGAGCATACAATGTATCTCTGTTTGTTTTAGTTGGGTTCCATGCCAGACGAACAACGTTCTTTAGATTGCCACGATTGAAACCAGCAGGTGAGAACCATGGATCACGAACATTGTCTGTATTAACACAAAGACCAGCAATATCACCGTTTAATGGCACCCAACGATAGACGTTGTTGTATTTGTCAAACATATATTTCCAACCAGAATCAGCAACAGCATAAGATGTTGAACGAGCAAGAGCTGTGTTCCATGCTGTAATATTGGTTGTTTCATTACCAATTTGATTAATTACGTTTGCTGATGGTGGTGAAACAAATGCTAAACAATCTTTACGACTATTGACAATGTTATCAATTACGTATTGTTGTGTTGCAATATTGGCATCACCAGTTAATACTAAAGAAATATTAACTTCATCAGCATTTTGGAATAAACTAAAACTGGTTTGTAAGTTTGCTGTAACAGGAACATCATCTGTACCATTAACTAATTTAATTGTTTGTGCAGTAGATACTGTTGCAAAATTAGTATTGGATAAAGAACGTCCCCATGTGGAACTTGTAGTTGAATAACTGACTGGATCTGCAGCAAAAATATACTTTGAATTATTGAAAATTACATTTTTATAGTAATTTGAATTACCTAAAGCATCTATGGCGTCTGATCCTTTTGACAGATAAGGATAAACTTCTAGTACTGTGTTTTTTGTACCAGTGAAAAGACCACCAGAATCGGTAACAATAACGTGAATTTCGTCATTTGCACCGCCAGCAGCTGTAGCTTGTGCTGAAGTTCCTGGAGCTCCATTAAAATATGTAGAAACATTAATACCATTTACTGTCCAACCACTAAAGCTTGCGCCAGCGTCAAGTACAGAAACAGTTAACGAATTACCAATTACTCCTTGATAGCGAGCAAAGAATGGACCATTGGTGTTTGCATTTGTTAAATTGGTTAAGTATACAGCTTGAAAAACTTCTTCGTTGTCTACTTTTAAAAAGTTTAAAGAGTTTGCAGATGCGTTATAAGACGCTGCACCTGAAGAACGAACAACTTGAAGATTGTTACCGTAAGCTAAGAAAGAAGCAGCAGTAAAAAACGATGTTGCTGAGTTACTATCTGGTGAACCAAATGAACTTACGAGAGTAATTTCACTATCTACTTGAATTCTTTTATTTACTGGACCCCATTTAAATGTTCCAGCAAAAGCACCGGCGGTAGTTAGTACTGAAGGTACGACTGTGGTTAAGTCAACTTCAGATACATTTACGCCTGGAGAGATTTGAAATGCCATTTTATTATCTCCTTGAATATGATGTTATATTGGCAATTAAGATACCATACGAATATTTATGAAAGGCCATATTTAGAGATTCCTCGTGGCATCTTTAATAAATTGTGAATATAATTCTGAACCATCGGCAACTTCCCATAAATCACCGTCTATATTTTCATATCTGTCACTCAGTCCAAGTCCATCATCAAGAATTGGTGCTGGAAGAACTTCTTCATCTAACTGATTCATATTTTCTAACTGAATCTGTTTACGAATATCGTGGTTTACAATGTCTTTAAAGTATTTTTGAGTGGCTACCCAACCAAAAAGTACTAAAGTCATTACTAAATCATCATTATTATCATCTTCTGCCGCAAATGATGTTTTGTTGGCCACAAAGGTTGTTAGTTCCGAGATGGTATCAAAATCTGGAATCAACAACTTATCACCTTCAATCAATGTTTTTAAATTAGAACAACCAATTCGTTTGACGGCCACAGACATTTTAAGTCCCATCTGTATGCCTCGGCCAAATCCACTATGTAACTGCTGTGGTTTTTTGTTTCCTGTAAATACTTTCCAAAGATTTTCATACTCTAAATCTTGGTGTATGATGTCAGCCACCTGTGGATTGTTATTAATTTCAACCAAAATGTAGGCATCATTATAGTACCGAGCGGCATTGTGAATCACCGTAGGAAATAATATTGGTGAAATAGAAGAACTCTTATAGGTTGCCACCTGACGATATGGTGTGGTCGATATATCAAATACAGAAAATGCTGAACAGTCCAGATTACGACCTTCTGATACATCCACGGTAATACAATACAAGTGGTCTTTTGTTAACTCATCATCACCTTTGGCCGGATGTTCATAGATTACCATCTTATCGTGTTGAGCAATAGGTGGTTTAAAGGTCATCTTCTGTAATTTGGTACCAGAAATAAGAGTATTGGTAGAACCTAAAAACTCTGTTTCAAACTCCTGACGGAACTGGTGTTCAGAAGTATTACGAATCGTTTCTTCTTTCCAATTGTCATCACGACCAGGTACCATAGACCAATGTACCTCAAACGGCACATAGTTGTTTCGTTTATTGATGGCGTCTGTCCATATCTTATAAAACAAATTCATACCATTGGGTGTAGAAACAATAATAATCTTTGTTTTTGTACCAGCAGTAATAACAGGATAAACTGAGGTAAAGAATTCTGTGGCAATATTAGATGGTACGAAAGCAAACTCATCTAAGAACACAATGTTAAACGAACCAGAACGAGCCGCTGAAGAAGAAGTTGAAGAAGCAATAATCACAGAACCATTCTCTAGTTCTACACGACCTTTGTTCCACTCAACTACACCTTGCTGTAACCACATAGGTAGATTCTCATACGCCAACTGTAATTTACCAAGAATGCCACGAGCAGTTTCACCACGATTGGCCAAAACGGCAATTGATTGTGCATCTTGAAAGAGTATTGTCCAAAGAAGATACGCCACCGTGGTGGTCGTTTTACCCACCTGTCGTGGACATTTCATAATAGTGAAACGATTATTATGAAAAGTTCGTATCATGTCTTGCTGAAAATCATACATTTTAAAATCAGTTACACCTTCATCTAGTGTAATAATTTTAATGTATTTGGCAAAATAGATAGGATCCCTAGAACACTTGATATATTCATCAACTTGGTCTTGGGTAAAATTGACTTGAACTCCTACTCGTTTGAGTAGGGGGTTATCACGGTAACTTTCTTTATTCTTTGCTGGCATTGTTTTTTAGTAGTTTGCTGAGTTCAGAAGTTGAACCAACAAAAATAGCCTTATCAATATTGGTATTATTAGTTTCTTTTTTAATACCTTCCATTTCACGCATCTCTTTTTGTATCTTTAATAATCTATCATTGGCTTCGGTCATATTTTTTAATAGACCAGAATACACCTCAAATGCTCGTGGGTGTTGTCCAGCTTTAGCAATATTTAATATTTCTTCCATGGCTTCTTTGCCTTGGTCAATAATGCCTTGTAGATTTTCTTTTGATTGCTGATACGCATCATTTAAATCTTGTTTGATATCTGCTTCATTATATTTGGCGGACACTACAGGCAAAGAAACTTTTTTTTCTTCTGGTATAGGAGTCACATCAAAAACTTCAGATAAATTTTTATTTAAATTATTCATTATTACACCACAATTTCATTAATTGCATTTAAATTACCAGTTGAAGGGAATACTCTTGGGTTACCGGTACCCCAAATAATTCGAACGGCTCCTTTTGCTCCAGGTCCTCCAGATCGAATGGTGTCATCTTCATCGGCCGCACCTCCACCCCCAAATTGTCCACCAGCACTACCGGAAATATCTGATGATCCTGAAGTCCCGCCTGAACCTCCAATGCCACCGCCAGCTGGAACTCCTCCAGAACCGGATGCTCCTTCTCCAAATAATCCTACTCCTCCTCCGCCGCCGGCTCCATTATTGGATGAACCTCCACCGCCACCGCCGCCTCCAGCTCCATTAAAGCCCGAATTGGTAACATTGTTACCGTTGGCGCCTTGACCTCCATTCCCAGAATATCCTGCGGCACCGCCACCACCACCAGCTGAGGCATTATAAGATGCGAGACCGCCGGAACCACCTAAACCTCCACCCTGTCTTTGAGTTCCACTTGTTGATCCACCTGCACCTCCAGTGTTACTTTGATTTCCGCCTCCACTAAAAATTGCAGCTGATCCACGGCCGCCACCACCAGCAAAAAGTAATGCTGTAGCTCCTCTTAGTATTTGAGAGTTTCCACCAAATCCGCCATTGCCAGTTATAGCAGATCCACCAAAACCTCCTGTGCCAGCAATAATAGTAAGAGTTTCTCCTGGTGTAACAGAAAAAGAACCATAAGAAAGTCCTCCGCCACCTCCAGCTCCGCCAGCATAATTATTCCCAGATCCTCCAGAGCCACCACCGCCACCAACAGTAAGAGCTGAAATGGAAGTTACTCCTGCTGGTACAACAAATGAATATGTTCCTGGAGTTTCGTAACGAACACCACCTTCAACAATCACTTCAAATGTAATATTAATTCCTTCTCCAATTGTAATTCCTGGTCCAATTATCATTTATAAACTTTTAGTAATATTTAAATTATTATGTATCTGGAAAAATATCTATTTGATTATCAAAGCGAGTAATTTCTTTAGATAAATCTGTTCTTCTAATAAAAACATTATATATTACAAAAAATTCATCGCCACCAGGATTATAACCAGTATATGTTGCATTAACTGTTACTCCAGAAGTTAATGGATAATAACTACTTTTAACATTCAATGATTGAGGTACACCAGCAATTGAGAATACTCCTGTACCACTACCAAAAATATCAAAACTGGTTATAGTTACGGCAATTTCATATGTAGAAGCCACTGGAGTTGTTAAGTACCACCTAGTGGGGCCTTGGGCGCTGTTAGGCGCAGTTATGGTACCATTTGCATTGAACGTTACAGATAAAGTATTTGTACTAAAAGTATATTGATTAATAAAATCTACTGAATTAAAAGCTAAATCGGTATCACCAAGATTACTAAAAGAAGTTATCTTAATTCCTCCACCAACTTTAATTCCTGTTCCAATTTTCATTTCTAAGACATTCCTATATTGATGTTCATTATGTATTAGGAAATTCTGTTATTGTGGTGGTATATGTATAATCAACGTTGGCGTTAGCGCTGTTAGCTGTGGTAGGATTAGGCACAACTGTAATTGTGGCCATTTTTTGAGCTGGTACAACATAAGAAGTAAACTCATAATTTGAATTTGTTCGTGTGCCTATAATACGTGCATCAGATACAAAGTTACCTTGTATATTGGTTAAATGTAATATATTATTAGACCACAAAATAACACGGCCAGATGCTGTAGATTCTTGTGCTGAATATCCTTGATATACAATTTCACCAGTTTGATATGTTCCTGTACCGTTATTGGCCATATTAAATTGAACAACATCAGTTGATGAAATATCATTAAATATATTTGTGATTGAAGTTCTGATTTGGCCTGTTTGTGTAGTTTTACCAAACACATAACCTTTAACAGTAAAACTTAACGTCCAAATAATCATACGAGTTTCAGATTCTTTATCACCCTCATAAATGATATCATGTGATGTACTGTTTAACACCACAGGTATTTCTTTAACAATACCCATTTCAGGAATTAAATTTAATTTAATTGTATAATCTGGTGTAAAATATGGAAGAATGTGTTCAATAATTTGTGTACCATCTTCTATGTTTCTTACATAGATGTATAGATTGAAATCAAAATTGTATGGTACTGGATTATATTGTGAAATTAATCCACCAGTTGTGGATGCAAATTGTTTAAAATTAGTATTTTGTTTACGAGAAGAATCATAAGAAAGACCTGCCATTTCAAATGACATTCTTGGTAATGCTATTTGAATTTTTTTATCTAAAGCAGGATCATCTTCTAAACGTCTTACATATAATTCTTTTGTTGCATACACAATAGGTACCAACATACGTTCCGCTTCAGTTAAATCTGGATTGTAACGAACTAGAGTGATGTTGTTGAATAGGTTACCAAACCCAACAACCATCTTTCGAATGATTCGGTGATATGTCGTATTGGCCATTAAATTTCTCCAAAGGGATTGGTTTCAGAGAAATCTATAATTGCGTCTGCTTGGGTGTTAATATATTTGTTATCATAAGTTTCATTATAAGAGTTATCTAATTGTGGATCATATGAAGTTAATGTATAACGAGCATTACTTGATGCACCAATAATTACAACATTATTTGTAAACTCTCCAGAAATATTGCTGACCATTAAGGCATTAGCTGATGGTGTCCAAGATTGTACAATGGCCACAGAAGTGGCATTGGCTTGAGTTTGGTCAGCAGCTTGATATACTGTTTCGTGTATTGTGTAATTGTTTCCGTTACCTGTACCAGTGACCAACTTAATCATGTAGCCAGAATCATTAACAATGTGGTCAATATCTTCAACACCTGTATCAATAATTTCTTGAGCATACTTAAATTTCTCAAGGCGCAACTCATAAAAATAAGGTTGTTTTCTACCAAGAGTATGAAAATCTGGCGCTTGTTCAGTAAATGTTATTTCATACAACTCACCAGTACCATTAAGGAATGGCACATAAACCAAATCACCTTCTCTTGGTCGTGTAAATGTATTTTGTGGAACTCGTTGTTGGAATGTTCTACGTGAAACAGATACAGTCACCACATTTTTAATTTCTAAACCAAACTTAGAGAAAAACTCTTGTTGACCTTGGTAATCCATTACATCACCAGAAAGATACATTTCTAGTGGAAAAGCCGATTTGAATTTTTTAACTGGATCTTCACCATATAATAAATCTCTATCTGAAGGATTTTCTATAGGCAAATAGAAAGCATCAAAACCCATGATTTGCATGGATTCAACAATTAGATCCTCTATTACTCTTTGTTCGGCAGTAGAGTTATAGTTGTTAAAATAAACTGATGTTGGCATGTTAGTTCATAAACCATTCTAATGGAGCACCGTATTCGTTTTGCATTTCGGTTTCTAACTTCTCAATTTCACCTACCGCTTCTTCATAAATCTTATCACCATTAAGTGTGACACCGCCTGGTAGTTGTAGACCAGAAAACTTTTTAAGGTTATTTCCCCATGTTCGTTTGACTAATGCCGTGGCATATTCTTTAAGCCATCGGTCATTCCATACTCGATTATATTCTGTGGCATCAATACAAGCATAACATTCGGCAATTACAATTGTACCAGCTGGTGCTTCGGATGCTCCCCATGCCCAATCAATAAAGAGCTTTTTCATATGTCGTTGGAAACGAATAGGAACTTCTCCAGTGAATAATATCTCCAATGAACGTAAGTGTTGCATCGTTAAGGTATAATTGACGTATGATGCGGAGGTAAAGTCGTAGAGTTCGTTTAATCGGAGTTGATATCTTAGGTCAAACATATTAATGGTTGCCGAAGAATCTTGAAGTGGGAAAATACGAGTAACACCAACAATGTCCAAAGGAACATTGGCGGAATCTACCACATTGTTTAAATCGATATATTGATTATTGACATCGTTATCATCAACACGTTTGATGTAATAGATTTTTTGGAGACCATCAAAATGGTAGTCCTGCCAATATTGAATGGCATCATCAATTCTATCTTCTAACTGGTCATCATCAATATTAATTTCAATGACTGGAAAACCTAATCGTCTGAGGCAATAGTCTTTGAGTGTTTGTCTACTGGTTACCGCTGGCATATTACCCTCCTATTATAGAGGTATTTATACCTCTGACCAATTACTCAATTCCAAGACTTTTCCTTATTTTGGTTGCGGAAATATCAGTAATAGATTTATCAAAAGACTCTTGTTCAATCTTATATCCCACATCCCGGCCATAGGTAATATTTACAATATTTGGTACCACTTGAATTTCATATTGTCCTTGATAGAGTGGATCTAAATCTCGTTTAATATAAGATTTAACTTGTTCAATGGCAAATGGATTAGATCCTTGCCATCCTTGGCAGTCACGGATTTGAATAACCACTTGGCCAGTTTTGGCAATGGCTCGGCCAAACAATGCTCGATGGCCTTCATGCCATGGTTGCCAACGGCCTAACATCTGGACTGTTTCTTTTTGCCAGTCAAATATAGGACGCCTACGATTCTCAATAATATGGTTACCAATAAACTCAGCCCATTTTTCAGCATTCTGTTCGGTCACACGGAAGTCATACACCTCTGGTGGTATGAAAGCTTTATTGGTATCTTCAAAACGACCTTTCTCAATGGTGTCCATCCAGATAGTCCAATCTGCTTTAAAATTGTTTCTCATTTCAATTAATGGTGCCACAAAATCACAGATAACATAATCACCGCCAGCCTCTAAAGCAAACTGTGCCATTCTTAACGACTGACGAATACGACCAGCATCTGAAAAGTCCCAATCATTATACTTCTTACGAACTTCATCAGCATTAAACCAAGTTACTTGAGCATTGAATCCTGTAATGGGCAACATCTCAGCAATATTTTTTGTTGTACCATTTTTTTCAAGGTATTTTTTTAAGGCTTCTGCCATAAATGTTTTACCTGAACCTGGTAATCCCATAATCAAAATTTTTTTCATTTGTATTCCTTTATTGAGGTTTGCATAATAAATTATTTCCAACTACTGTGTAATCATACTCATACTGGTCTAAAAATTTCTTGATATCGTCTATGATAGTTTTTCTATTATCACAATGTTCAACAAATATAATAGGTAAATGTTTTTTAATTGTGTTGGAACTTCCAATTAAAACGTCCAAATCCATACCTTCCACATCTATTTTTAATAAATGTACCTTAGGTATATTATAGTGTTCTAAAAACCAATCAATTGTGTGTATGTCAACAACAACTTTATTGTTTGTTTTTTCAGTAATAATATCTTCCACTAAACTAAAAGTACCAAAATCATTTTTTCTAAAATAATTGG
>Ga0209229_10000506_pt1 | contig 15795 bp, 18 predicted proteins | sample SanBayMetagenome_FD_187466 | JGI IMG/M metagenome (GOLD analysis project Ga0209229, IMG submission 187466) | Freshwater and sediment microbial communities from dead zone in Sandusky Bay, Ohio, USA (SPAdes) (version 2) | ecosystem: Environmental > Aquatic > Freshwater > Lentic > Sediment... | reverse complement strand
TTGAATTTCCAAGTTGCTCTTTAGCAATTTTGTTTAAAAAATCTCCAGTTTTTACTTTATAAGTTCTTAGCGGTTTTGGCTCTGGTAGTTCTGGTGGGGTAGGGGTAGGATTTGGTTTTGTATCTAAAAATACTTTTCTCATTGCTCCTACAAAGGTTGAATTGTTATAATTACTCCACCAAAAGGCAGGTCTTTTTATATTGTTTCCGTTTTCGTCAAATAATTGAAATTTACCATGTAATTTTTCCAAAACAATTAAAATTCCAACATGGCCCCACTGATTGCTACCAGTAGTAAAAACTAAATCGCCAGCTTTACAATCTTTTAAATTATTAATAACCTCCACACGGTATTTTTTACCAGCTCTATCAGTTCCTTCTCTATTTTTAACTACTGAAATATGCCCAGACTTAAAAGAATAAAAACCGTCTAAAACCCCGTCATCTCCATATTTACCATTACCGTGATAAGGTTTAAAAAAAGCTGATTCCATATTCCAACCGTCTTTATCCTCTACCCATTGCCTTGCTCCGTCCGCACATTGCACTCCAGCATATTTGTCAAAGTCTAGTAATTTACCATTCCATTTTATTTGAAAATTGTCTATGTTCATATTATTTTATTTAAAGTTTATAATTATTCTGTAAAGTAATGTCAGCACTTTCCAAATTGGAAATATCTGTTTCAGCGGTTGCTACTATACTGTTATTAACAGTTGACCCCGTGTTATTTCAATTTCTCCTTTTTGTATCCAGTTTAGTTTTTTATACATATATTAATTAAGATTATACTATTAAAGCATTTAAGGAATTAAGCTGACCCAGTGTTAGCTCTGTGTTATTGAATATCATAACAGTTTTCATAGAACCGTTAAATGTTCCTTGTGCGTCCCCAGATAATCTCGCACCTATTTGCACATTTCCACCTGCCAACAAGGCAGTAGCAGAAGTCACACTATCAGATAAACCAAACCCTAATGATAAAGTTTTAGCATATAATTTATAGTCATAATTACTACCGTTAACTTTACTAGACCAAGCCCAACCTTGATTAGCAGTAGATGACTGATTGACTCCACTAGCAGAAGCAACCAAGACAGTTCCAGCAGTCCTCCCAGCCTTTGTTCTATTATCATCTGGAATATTGATACCAGCATTGTTAACAGCACTAGAACTTACTATATTATATGTATTAGTTGCAGGCACTGAACCACCTGTAATCGTATATTTACCATACACCGTAAATGTTATAGAACTTGGAAAAGTTGTGTTAATGTATTGGCTAGAAGCCCTAGCAAATAATAAATCAGTTGAATTTGTCATATTACCAACATTGCCGTTAACAAGACTACCATCCCCACCATTCAAACTTCCACAATTGTAAAAAGTAGTTGAAGCAGGATTTGATAAATCAAAACTGAAATTAGGATGAGCTAAAAAGTCTGGCAAAATACCACCTGTGATTAAGTAAATATTTTTTAATAAATCACCTAGTGCAAACATTTGGTAGTTGGTAGCAGCTGCAAACCTTGTTTTGTAGTTTAGAATTGTGGTAGTAATCACTTGCGGTTGAATATTAATAATATTTGTGTTGATAGAATTTATTTGACCTTGTGCCTCCCCTAAAGCCACTAAAACACTATCAGTTGCGGTAATTGGTGTATTATTAGCTGTAAAACCAGTAAGAAGGGTGCTTCTTACCCTTGCTTCTGTGAAGTATAAATTAGTATTTTCTGAAATGTTTGCAGTTGACAAACTAACCGCTCCAGTTTGACCATTTACAGACAAGACTTGATCAACAGGAGTTAAAATTTCAAGCCAGTTTGCAAGAGTACTTGCTGGTTCTTCTTTAAGAATAAAAGCCTTATTCAAATCACTTCTAATTGCCATGTCCCCGACTTGAGCAGTCAAAGCAAGCATTTGAGCTTGAGAAGAAACAGGAAAAACATTTTTAATCGCAAGTAAAGGTATTTGAGAATTTGGAACTTTACCATCTGAATCTAAACTTGCATAACCGTTTGCTACCCCTTTATTTGCAGTGTTTTCTTTACCGCTAATAGCACTTGTTACATAAGTTTGAAGTGCTAAAGTTGTTGGAATTTTTGCATTTGTAAAGGCTGTAATATTTGTCTTTTGAAGGCTTAATTCATCCAAAAATCTATTAGTTAAGACATCAAAACTTTGTCCAGAATAACTAAAAGCTTGATTTAAAAGTTGCCCTGTGATTGTGCTTCCGCCAGTATCTAAAGTTATTCTATTATCAATTTTGAAATCAAACTGTATGCCTTCTTCTCCGCCAGTTACCGCTTGAGCAAGCCCAAAAAAGTAAGTATTACCTACATTATACACTCCAGCTGTCAAGTAAATATTAAGGCTTTTTGTGGTTTCTCCAGCACCAGTTGTAAAATTATTACTGTCAAGGGCAGAGGCATTTGGCAAGCCTTTTTGAACTTTTATAGTCCAATTATAAGTGGTATTTTGAGTTAATCCAGTAAAATTTAATCTTAAAGTATTGCTAAAAATTAAAGTTGGCATTTGGTTATCATTCGCCTTGAACGAACCCCAAGCTAGGGTTTGTGGCAAAAGTGTAGGGGTAGGATTGGAAAGGTACATATATTTAATATAATTTAGATTTTAAGTTTTTTGTCAAGAATTATTTTTTTAGGGGTTCTGGCATCATCATCAAAATCAAAAACTACTAAATTGCTATCTTCATCAAACTTGACTATAATCTGATTTGTCTCTGGCAAGGCTTTTTCTATATTGTCAAAATTTTTTTCATCAAAATCCAAATTAATAATTTCAGTGTGGAAAATAAAAGTTTTGTCGTTGTAAATGGTTGGTCTATATGGTATAATTTTCATAATATATTATTAAATTTTTAAGTAGTCGGTGATACGGCTTGAACTGTAATTGTAGCCCAATATCTAGCTTGAATTTGGTTTAGGGCTGTAATTGTTGACCCTGCTGTTCTCACAAGGTTACTAGCAAAGCCACCCACGGCAAGGTTACCTTGTAAATTAATCACATCTTGTAAAGAATAAACCGCTCCGTCCGCTCCGTCAATAAAATTTACCCCTATTAAGTCAATCTTTGCTGAGTGGCTGGCTCTTAAAGTTGGGTAAGTTGCAGTTGTCACGGCATTAGGGTTAAAAGTTATCACACTGTCTTTAGCGGTATTAAAAGCCGTTACTTTAGGATTTGTTGTGTCCATCTGAATTGTAGATACCCCTAGCCTTGCATCTGGTCTTTCAAAAAGAGCAAAGAGGTCTTGTGTAAATTTAAAAGCTTGGTTTCCCCACCCAGTATAGTCAAAATAGAAATAATAACCAATCTCTAAATCAAATCTAATAATATTATTGACGAGTTCTAGGGGGACTGCTGAACTTAAAACTAAGTTATTAGGTGAGCCAATAAAACCCCCTAGATTCGTGACGATAGTAGTTCTGTTATCTGAAAATACTTGGGTATAAGACATATTATAAGTTTCTTAATTTTTTAACTTTTAAAATATCTACTGCTTTGAAAGGACTGGTAGTAATTGATGTCATTTTTTCTAAAATTACACCTATACAGTTTTGGGTTGTAGAACTCGGAGCATAAACTGTAAAAGTGATTATATCTCCAACCATTAATCTTGGCTGTATTTCAACTTCAAATTCATAAATCGGTAAAATATTGTTTCCATAAACAGAAAGTAAATTAGTTGCTAAAGTTTGAGCATAACTAGAGTCGTTAATATAAAAACTAGCTAATTCTTTTTTGTTTTCATCCTCTCCAGCTGTAAAATTGTTTGCATTTTCTTTTATATCATCAATTTTTTGATAAACTCCAGGTGCCATCAAATAGGCTCTTTTCAAATAAGCTATATTACCTGTATCGTTGCTAACAGTCAATCTTACAGTTTGACTAAAGTTATCATTTCCATAACTACCTAAAAATGAAAGGCTTGAACTTTGCCAAGCTCTTAATCTGGTAAAAAGATTCGCAGTTGACCTTCCGCTAAAATTTAAAGTAATGTTTTGACCTCCAGTAATTCCACTGGTTGCAGTAGTTCCGCTGGCTTCGTTAAATCTCCAATAACCTCTTAAATTATCGTTTGTATTATTAAATGTTTGACCGTCATTAATCAAAGCCCTGTTGTGCCACCTTTTAGCAGGTTCTATACCTCTAGTGTTGCTGTAAATTCTAAGCTCCTGAAGTCTCCCAGCGAAGTATTGTGTAGCAGTCGCACCGTAGACTCCAACTCTTAATCTTTCTGTGCTGGCTACTAGATTATTAATATAAGTTGCTGTATTTATTAAATTACCATTCTTGAAAAATTGAACTTGTTTAGTTGTGGTATTTACAGAAACCAAGAAATGAAAACTTTCATTCCATTCAAAAAAATTATTATTGCTACTACTAACTTCAATACCGTGATTGACAAACTGTAGCCTTCTATTGACAAAATCTAGCCTTACCCCTTGACCTCTATCACTAGCATTTCTATTTGTCACTATTACCCCATTGTCAGTCAATATTTCAGGTCTTATCCAGCCTTCAATAGCAAAATTAGCGGTATCCAAAAAGTTAAAACCAGTTGCAGTTTCTCCAAAGTGTGATGTCCCATTAAAGACAGGGACAGAGCCATAAGCCCTCGGAGAGGCATAAACATCCTGCAAGGCAGTTGACCCCTCTGCTTCGTCGTTTAAAGCTTGAACATTTAAATATGCAGTTCTAAACAGTGTAGGAGTCTGTAAATAGCCAATATAAATATTTTCAAAAGTTGAATTTTCTAAAAAGATATTTTTATTTGAATTAGAGCTGATATCTGTGTTGCTAATCTCTTGTGACCTTTTCCCCAGTGTGATGTTAAGGTGTATATTAATTGATTGTCCGTTAAATTGTGTGCCTAAAACATCAATAGAATTGAAAAAATAGTCTTCTGAAAAATACAAATCTTTAAAAGAATCCGACCTTTGCAAATTTCTTAAATCCCATTGGCTTGTTGGAGTTGTCCACACTCTTTTTTTAATTTTAAACACACCATCTTTATTAAAACCGCCCAAAACCCCCATTGCTTTAAGCATTTGATCACAAGTATAAAGCCCACTTTCATTATTTGAATTTTTATTAAATTTTAGGTAGCAGGCGATATTTTGATTTGTTTCAAAAACTGCAGGCTTTGGTCTGTAATTTGTATTAAATACTGTGCCACCTTCTTCATTATCACCATTAATTAAAAATTGCCCATCATTTTCTCTAAAATTATCAGTGGCATAACTACCAAAGTCAGTATGTAATAATCTATTAGTTTCATCCACCGCTCTAATAGTCGTGGTATCTCCAGTGATTGAGTTGCCTCCCTTAGTCAATCCGTTAAAAAGCAATTCTTCAAAGCTATTTGCATAAATATAAACCCTTATTGGTAAATTCTTTTTAGTCCATTTTATATCTGGCTCTAAACCTTCCAACCTAACTTCTATTTGCCTTGTTAAAAGCCCAGCTATAGTATCTGTAAAAGGCTCTTGACTGATACTAATATCAAACAAATTAGCCGTCCAATTTTCCCAACCACTACCAAAATCAACCTCTAATTTGAAGTTTAAATCACAGTTCAAAAGTTGAAAATTTGTATAAGACATTTTTAAGTTTTGTGTAAAATTATTGTTAGGTTCTGTGTTGCATTATATGATTTAGCTACATTACTTGGCAATTCTAAATTGTAAGTTCCTGAAAAGTTATGCAATCCAACCCCTGCTAAGCTACAAGTCAAATCAGTTCCATTTCTAGCAATTAAAAAGTTAAAATCTGTTTGAGTTACGGCTTGTAAGTTAATTATTTCAGTTTTTTTATCTGTTATAGCTAACCGTCTTGAAATATGCCCAGCAGTCAAATTCCTAGCTCTAGAAATATACTGATTTTGAATTAGTTCTATATCATTACTAATAGGATGTTTAATAATTTGACCGTCAATTGTTAAAGCCATATTTATATAGTTTGTGGTTTGTTTTTAAGTTTTTGGATTTTAGCTTCAAGTTCAGCTCCAAGCATATCTATTATTTCTTTTGCTTCGGACATTGATGGTTTTGTAAATCCATTAAAATTAATCACTGGACTAAAATTAACCGTTGGGGCTGGTTGACTTCTACTGCTTCTTAGGGTTTCGTTTCTGGTTACTTTTGAACCTGCAGGTAAGTTGACTAATTCAGGCCCTCTTTCTCCAACCATAGCCATACCCCCACTAAAATGACTGGTTCCTACTGCAAATCCTGGAATTTTATCTTTGATTGCATTCCCCAAGTCTTTTGCCTTGCTAACGGCGGTTCCAATCCCACCTACTACATCGCCAATAACTTTTTTTAAATTTCCAAAAGCAACACTAACAAAATTTACCGCACCTTGACCTAACGACTTGAAGCCGTCCATCACCCTTCCCCAGTCGCCCTTTAAGACCCCAGAAATAACATTTATTGCGGATTTAAAAAAGGTTTGTAAGAACTTAAAAATATTTATTATTGTGTCAACGACAAATTTAACAACATTAACAAGAATTTTGAAAACATTAATTAAAATATAAATAGCTCCAATCAATAACCCACCTAAAATTCCAGCTAAAATACCTAAAATTGGAATAATGTAAGGAGATATTAAATTCCATAATTCCTGTAAAGACTCCCATAACTCGCCTAGTGCAGGTGCTACTTCTTCCATAGCTATTCTTTTCAAATCTTCAAAAATTAAAATTAAAGCTGGTAAAACATTAATAGTAAAAAACTCAAAAGCTCCCTTTAAGTTTGCCCAAGTTGTGTTCAGGAAGTTATCTAAAGCTGGCTTCCCAGTGGTTTCAAACCAATCTTTTAGTTGATTAAATTTTTCAATTAAGAGCGGTAGCAAAACATCTTTAATATACCCAAATACTTTTTGTGTTGTCTCTTGGATACCATAAAAATCTTTCTGATATGCATAAGCAAACCCAGCAATAATTCCACCAAGTAAAATAAATGGCCATGTAGCCAAAAGCACACCAGTTGCCAAAGTGGCAAGTGTTCCAATAAGAAAAGTCAAACCAACCCCAGCAAGTCCAGCCATTATTGAGTTTGTAAGTTCCCCTTGTTGGTTGAATTTATTAAATAAGTCTATTGCGGGTTGTAGTTTTTGTTTCAAAGTATCAAAACCATTTGTGATTTTCATTATTATTCCATCTACATCAATTTTTTCAATAAAGTTTAAAAATTTCATTGCTGCTTTAGTTAAAATATCAAAAAGACCACCTTTTTTGACATCTCCAGCCACTGAAACCCCTAAAAGCTTAGCTTGAACAATGTCCCAAGTATCTCCAATATTTGACATCACCCCACCAAAAGTTTTACTTTGATTTTCCATTAACCCAAAGAACTTCCCACCTTGAGAAGTAGCTTTTTTAAGAACTTTTTGGACATCTTCAAAAGAGACAGATCCATTAGTCACAGCATCTCTCATTTCTTCCATAGATTTACCTGATTCTTTAGCTAGCATTTCTAAAAGTGGCACTCCATTTTCACTAAATTGTCTTAATTCGTTCCCTGTAAGTTTCCCAGCGGTTCTAACTTGACTAAGTGCTAAAGTCAAAAAAGGCAGTCTATGAGTTCCAACTCCAGCTGAAATATTACCTAACATATCTAAAGTTGGCAGTAATTCTTCGGCCGCAAAACCCATACCTAAAAGGCTTGTAGCATTTTGTCTTAAATCTCTTAAACTAAAAGGTGTTTTTTTAGCAAACCTTGCTAAATCTTCTAATGTTTTTTTCGCTAAATCACTACTTCCAATCATCGTATTAAATCCAATCCTTGTTTGCACCATATCATTTGATAAAGTGATAGCATTTTTACCAAGCCCAATTAACCCACCACCTAAAAGAGCGCTACCAAACAACATTGCCATAGCCGATTTTTTAAAAGCATCGCCCATTGTACTAAACCCTTGCTTGCCAACATTTAAAGCAGTATCATTAATTTTACTTAACGAACCCCTAACCCTATCAAACACCTTTGAGGCTTCATCTTTGGCTTTGAGTAAGATTGTTAGAGCATCCATAGTTATTTTTTAGATTTGGCTTTCTGTTCTTCAAGCTTTTGTTTGAATTTTACACCTTTAGAATAGTTTTGTGATATTTCTAAATACAAATCCCAATCTTTGCAGTCCATTTTTTCAATCTCACTAGGTGTTAGATTTTCTTTGGTAAATAGAAACATTTGTAAAATATAAATCCAATTATAATCTGTATAATCTGGTATTTTAGCTTCTTTTTCTGCTCCTAAAGCTTGCACATACAAGGCGAAATCGGAGCTAATTATTCGCCTTTTAGAACTTTTTTTTGTCTATCTTCACTTATTTTTTTATGGTCATCGCAAAGTTTTAAATCAATAATCCAGCTGTAAGTTTCTTGATTTTCAGTTAAAAATTCCATTAAATCTTTTTTGTATTTATCATACTCTTGAAATTCTAAATTATCCCAGTCTTTAGTTTCTGGATAAAATAACTCTAAAACCATCTTTTCAGCTTTGTCTTGGTTATCTTCTAATTGGTCTGGATTAAGAATTTTTACAACTGTTTCACTTTCTCCATTACCTTTTAAGGTTGAAGTAATATCTTTTTTTACATCAAAATTTGATGCTTTAATAATCTTGTTTCTTGTTGAATTTGTTATTTTAATTTGAGAAAAATCTGACATATTATATAAAAATTAAATTTAAAATTAAGCGTATAAAGCTGGCAAATCAATTTGTGATTTTGCTGTTATTCTAAGACTAGGGTAAGTGATTGTATTAAGTGCATTTTCACAAGAAATTGTTTGCATAACTGGATCATCTGAATCTCCAACTTTTTCACTTGTAACTTGCATAAACTCACTAGGTGAGAATTTAAACTCAAAACTTCTATTAGCATTTCTAACAACTGAAAATCTAAAACTTGTAGGGGTGTTAGCATTAGCTCTTGTTTGTAAATCTGCTGAAGTTGTTTTTTCACTAAATTCAAAACTTGAACTAAACTGTCCTAAATGTTTGTTAGGTTGCACAAAAACACCTGAAGCTGACAAAGATGTAGGGTCTCCAGCTACATTATTATTAAAGCCAAAAGTAAAGCCAAAATCTGCTGAAACAACGGTTGAAGTTGCAAAAGTATAATCTGAACTATAATCTACAGTTACATAACCGGGTCTGACAAAGTTGTAGTAATCATCAAGGCTAACTTCTCTGCCTAATGCAGTTTTAAGAGTATTTAAAGCTGTTCCTAAAGCTGTTTTTAAAGTAGTAAATCCAGTGTTGGCAGTTGTTAAATCGCCACCTGATAAAACTGTTTTTGCTCCACCTGTAAAAGTATATTCGTAGTTGACTTGATTATTCTCTACAGTGTGGGTTCCTTCTGATAAAATAGCTCCTGTATATTTAATAATACCATTTACGCCGTCTTTTACAAAAAAAGTCAATTTTCTACCTTCAATAGTTGGAGTAGATCCATTTAAATTTCTAGGGTTCAAAGTATTAGTAAAATTTGGAGTAGTTCCAGAAACTGAAAAGTCAAATCCACTTCCTAAAAGGATTGGATAAACTATCTCTTCCATTGGTGCGGTGATTGTTACAGAAGTGTCTTCATAACCAACTAGATTGTTACTGTGAGTATTATCTCTTGACCCAAAAACAGCTTTGATTGTGTCTCTAACTTCACTATCTTCGTGGCCAAAACTTCTAGCTGGAATTAAGTAAGCTGGAGCGGTTGCTACTGTTCCAAGTGCGAACCCTATTTCCTGTTGTGATTGTGCTTGTCTAGACATATATATTATTGATTAATTATTTTTAGCTTTATTTAAAGTTTTACCTGCTTTTCCAAAGTCTTCTTCGTCAACTTTGCCGTCCTGATTAAGGTCGTGGTTTTTTTTATCAATTTCTATTTTAAACTTTTCAACTGCTTTTTCAAGGGTTTCAAAATACCCTTCTATTTTAAAATCTTCTTGTATTATTATAAATTTATACATAGTTTAATAGTTTATTGTTTGTAATTTTACAGTGATTAAAAAGTTGTTGCTATCTAATTGCATAAGTTCCGATTGACTAGTTTGGTTGATTAAAAACCAAGTGTCGTAACGGTAATTATCAAACAGATAGTTTAAATAACCTAGTGAAAAGTTATTTAATGAATCTGTTAAATATTGCTTATTTGATTTGTTTTCTTGAGTGATTGGAATTGCTGGTTTTATAATAAAATTGACATCATAATTAAGTAGTGTCATATCTCCACCGCCTGTAAAAGCTGTATCTCTTTGAAAATTTACATATTCAATATTAATGTGTGGGGTTGTTGGAATTGCTGGAATTTTACCTAAACTAATATTCTTATCTTCCAAGACAAAGCCTTTGTAGTCTACTCCACTTTCTAAAAAGATTTCTTTTAGCTTATTAAGTTGAGTATCTTTTAAAGTTTGCATAACTAAAGTTTTTTAATTTCTTTTGACATTTCTCTTTGAGCAATTTTTACACCTTCAGCTTTTGCCCAAGTTATTGAATTTGACCAAAACGGTCTCGGTCCAACTTTTGTCATCCAGCCTTTACCAGCTTCAACAAAAGGTGCATAATTAAAAGTGGCTCCTTTAAGCATTGGATTTGCTTCAACTTTCACAGTATAATCGTTAATTTTAGTTGAGTTTGGCTTTCTGCTTCCGTTTGCTTTTCCTCTACCACCTAATAATCTACCAGTTCTATTATAAGTATTAGTTTTAGGTTTATAAGAATAAACAGTTTTATCAGCTTCATCTCCAACTTTATTTTCAAAGCTGTCAACTAAGTTTAACAAGCCAAATTTAGCAATTCTATCAGCATTTTTAGGATCTAATCTTTTAAGCTGTTTGTCCATTCCTTGGATTGAAATACTAGCTTGCATTTTTATTTAGTAAGATTTCTAAATGTCCGCCCTCTTTGTATTTTACTTTTTGAGTTCGAATTATTTCAAAAGTTTCGTTATCAATTACAATTGTATTATAGCCAACTAACTTTTCTTTTCCTATTTCAATATTTTCAAAGTCTATTAAACTACAAAAAAGGTTGTGAGAAATACCTCCATTAAATTCAAGTGATAATTCGTTGCTAGCTTCTTGTAGAATACCTTCAAAGCTACCTATTAAATTTGAATCTGCCAGCTCTTGATCCTGATATAAAAAACAAGTAGAAACTGGGAAGGTTTTTTTAAGAAGATTAAAAATATCCATTTAGAATTTGTTTTAAATTAGTATTATTTACAAAGATTTGACTAAAATTTATTGAATTTGAACTTTGATTAGTAAAATTATAAGTAATATTTCCAGCTCTTAAACTTGAAACATCTTGACCATCATTTTCTAATTTAGACAAATTTAATTTGTAATTATTAAGCAAATCAGCAAACATTTCTAAGAAAATAAAGTGTAAATCGTTTGGAATTTCTTCAAAACCAAAAGTTCCTTCAATTTGTAAGTAGTTTTCAGTATAAAAAACCCTATCTTTGTTTAAAAGTTTTAAAATTGACAAATACTCGCCTTTTTTATGCTCTAAAGTATAATCAGTTAAATAAGTCAAAACTTCTTCAATATTATTGTTAAAATAGCTAACTTTTTGAAGGTTAATTTTTTTTACAAAAGGAATATTAAAATAAGTCTGTCTAGTGTTGACCGCATATCTTTGAATAGTTCCAGCTTCTCCAGCTGAGAACCAAAGACTTTTATCACTAAGATAAGTTTTAACAAATTCTAAATATAACTTTAAATAACCGTCTTCTTGGCTATTTTCTATTATATTGTAAGTTGTTTGGTAGTCTTGAATTCTCAACTGGGTGTAATCCATAATTATTTCTTATTAGATTTTTTTGGTGATTCTGGTTCTGATAAGGTTTTTTCAAATTCTAGTAAATCCTTAGCTGTTAGATTGTAATAAACTAACTTAGCCAATAAAGACTTTAAAAATTCTTGTGTTTGTAAATCCATATGTTAAAGGTTAGGTTTAAGATAAAGCCAAAGTAAAGTATCTAAAGACATTTTGGTTTGCATTATCAACCGGGGTAGTTCCAATAGTTGCTGCAGTATTTGACAAATATTTGTGTCCATAATTCATAGAACCATCAATATAAGTTCTCGCAACATAAGTTGTAATACCTTCTCTTAATTGAACTAATCCACCATCGTTAAGACTTCTAAGACCACCAATCATAAATAATTGATAAAATCTAGCAGGGAATAGGAAAGCAAAGTTGTCAGCAACACTTGTATGTAAAATTACAGGGTTTCCGTCAATCATCGGCACTGGTTTATTAGTGTAAGGATCAATTCCATTTTGAGCTAAAAATCTACCATTTAAATCTTTGGCAGTTCTGATTTTACCCCAAGTTTTTCTATTCATAACAAAAACATAGTCAGACTCTTCAGCCTCTGATACATTATTTGCTAAAGTCAAAGCTTTAACATATAAAGCCTGTTCGTATTCGTTAACACCAGTTTTACCAGTGGCAGTATTTACGGCCGCAAAGGTGCTGTAAGTAATAGCTCCAATAAAGTTTGTAGCATCTCCAGTTCCATTTACACCATAGTTATTAACAATACCTCTAATCTGTCCTTGAGCTCTAGCAGTTCCATTAGCAACTCCATTACCAGCATAAAGAACTCTATCAATAATCTTATTTTGAACTCTATTAATTAACCTTCTTTGATAATCAAGAGTAGTTAAATCATTCAAAAAGTATTCTGATAATTCTTCCATTTGGAAACTAGCTTGAACTTTAGAAGCATTGCTAGTTGCTTTAGGCATTAAAGAATCGCCAACTCTCAAAGTATCATCAGCTGGAGTTCCTGCGGCATTACCTGCCAAAACTTCAGCATCTTGCTCAACATTTAACTCTCTTAAATCAATGTAAGGAGTTTGTAAGCCTGATTCTCTAATTGTCAATCTAGCAATTAAAGAATTATCTCTTAAAAGAGCTTCATTTGCAACCTCTACTAAAGTGTCAACTTGTTTAGAAGTTTCAGCTTGGTTAATAGCAAATTTAACATTTACATTATTTGGGAAAGTTTCTTTTAATTCAAATTTGAACTTTTCAGCTGTATCTTTATTTTCTAAAAGTAATTTTTGAATTTCAGAAAATTTGACCGCTCCACCTCCGTCAATATGACTTTTTAGTTTGCCTGATATTTTAGAAAAATTTCCTTCTTGAACTCTTTCTATTTCGTTTTCTGTGAATTTTAAAGACATATTTAATTGTTTGGGTTAATAGTTGAAAATATAAAAGCCTTAGCTTTTGGTTTGTCCTCTTCTTCAAACTTAGCTACCTTTTCTTTTTTAGCACCTTTGCTTGCTTTAGTTAAAGCCTCTTGATATTTAGCAAATTTAGCCTCGTCTTTTGGGTCTGGCTCGTCTTCTCCGTCTTCTTTTTTGACTAATTCGTAATCAGTAAGAGTTGAAAATTTAGCTTGTAAAACTTCAAAAGCCTTTTCTGGTGTGGTGTCTTTTTCTAAAGAAAATTTGACAGTTTGTGCTTCTTTTTGAGCTTCTTGTAAGGCTGTAAATTTAGCTTCTACAGAAGTCTCTACTTGTTTATTTACCGCTTCTAAAAGCTGGTTAAATTGTTTGTCATCCATAAGATTATTGTTTAAATTGTTAAAAAATACTTTACTTGGTATATCTTCATATCCAAAGTCTGCATTTTTAGAAAAATTTATATTACCAATAATTCCTGCACTGGCAACCGCTGGCTCTTCTTCTGTAAGGGCGGCGACTGCTGTCATTTGTGCTTTTCTGATAAATACTACATTATTTTCATTTAAAAAAATATCATCATTAGTTAAAGCCTCTACTTCAATGCTAAAACCACTAAAATAATCATCTTTAAGCTTTTTAATAAAATCAGGGTTTGAGCTAAAAAGAGTTCCAGTTACTACTTTATAAGAACCTTCTTTATCTCCTTTAGTTTCTATTTTCTTATTATATAAATAAGTGTTTTTGATTTTACTTCCGCTGTGGTTTAACAAAAAAGGGGTTTTCTCTGGTTGTAATAAATCATCAATACTAAAATCAAACTTAAATTTAGAGTTTTCAATATTTTTATTCCACCTTTTAGAAAAAGCTAAAAAAGGCAAGTTTATTTCATCAGGCAAATCTCCTTGCTTTTGAAATTTAGCAAGGTTTTCTTTTTCAAGGTTAGCATTAAAAAATATCTTGTTCATACCTTTTTACAAAATTATTTTTTTATTGTTGTCAAGTCAATACAAAATTTAGCACAAAAAAACACCTCCTTTATAAAGGTGTTAAGGTGTGTGGAAGTTATTTTATCTTTTTTAACTGTTATTACTATTTGCATTAAAAAAGGCTTTTTGTGTTGGGTATTGCTTCCAAACTCCTTTTTTTATTTTTTCATCTATAATTGAATTTTTAATTTTTTTTAAGACCTCTGTTTCAAATTCTCTAATTTCTTCTAATTCTTCATAGCTATAATCAAAAAGTAGTGGGAATACTGACATATTTACTTCGTGGATTACTTTCCTTATAAAGTAGCTCCAATAACCCTCATAACCCTCTTTAAATGGCTCATAGCTAGCTTTAAGGATTTGCCACCCACCTTCTTTTAGTATTTCGCTATCTAAAAACCCACCTACTAAACCAACCTTGTAAATTATACTTTTCAACTTTTTTTCTTTATCTCCTTGAAAAATATCTTTTTCTTCAATTTCATAACTTATTACTCCAGCTGAATTCTTAAAAATATAATCTAAAGCTCCTGTTTCTTTTTCTAAATTAAACATAATATTTTCCATTAAAAAATCCCAGCCAACAGTTTGCGATTGTAGGGGCTGGGAAGTTGCAAACTGTTTTTAATACCTACATCGCTGTTTTTATTATAAAACTTTTACAAAATCTTGTCAACTAATATCGCTTTTTTCAATTCCATAAATCATACTTGACCTTTCTCTAAAATGTAAAGGCGGTGCTTGTCCATCTCCAATCTGGTGATTAAACACATAATCAATATCTACAACTCCTAACCTTGAGGCTTCTATGCTATAGGTTGTTTCTCTGCTATCTCTTACCCCTAAGTGTTTTTTAAATTTAAAATCTTTGTCTTTATACTCTAAATATCTTGACCTTTCCACTGCATTTACTACCAACATTTGACTAATCAATTCAGCTCTTGCTTTTGGCAATTTTTCTATTAAAACAGTCAAAGCCGTTACGATTTCATCAAAAGGACTGTCTTTAAACTCTTGTAAAACTGTATTGATTTGGTTTATAGTTTCCTCATCAAAGCCTTTATACTTGCCATCAAAATCTCCTAATAAATCCCTCTCTTCTTTGCTTAAACTATCATACCCCTGCAAATTAAACTTTACCAAAGCATTTAAATAAGTATCTAAAGCATCACTCAAAGCAAACTTTGAACTAAACTTAGATTTTTTACCTAACTCTTTTATTCTATCAGCTACTTCTTGTTTTGCTATATCTACAAAATTCTCTAAATTATCTTTAAGAACTCTAAAAGGCAAAACTGATTCAATCTTTACAAAATGTTTTTTTAAATCAAAACTTTCATTTTCTTTGAAATTAGTAATAGTCCGCTCTAATTGTAATCTAATTGATTTTTCTAAAAGTGGTTTTAATCCTTTCTTTTCTATTTTACCTTTTACTCTCTCGCTCCGTTCGTAATACGAACTTTTAAAAGCTTCTTCTAAAATGTTTCTATCTTTTTTTTTTACTTCAAATTTAGCTGGTTCTTCTTCCTGCTCTGGTTCTGGCTTTTCTTCTTCTGGTTCTTCTTCTTCTGG
>Ga0209229_10000505_pt1 | contig 15809 bp, 15 predicted proteins | sample SanBayMetagenome_FD_187466 | JGI IMG/M metagenome (GOLD analysis project Ga0209229, IMG submission 187466) | Freshwater and sediment microbial communities from dead zone in Sandusky Bay, Ohio, USA (SPAdes) (version 2) | ecosystem: Environmental > Aquatic > Freshwater > Lentic > Sediment... | reverse complement strand
TGACCGCTTTCGCGCGACCATTTTGTACATCTACCTTTGACACTGTTGTGCTGTACTTGAATTCAACGCCGTGCTTTTGCGCAGCAGCCGCCATGGCGCGTGGAACTGCGTGCATTCCGCCCTTCGGGAAGAACACGCCATTAACAGAATCCATGTAGGCAATAACTGCATAAATTGCTAAAGCCTGCTGTGGGCTTACACCGGCATACATCGCCTGGAATGAGTACACCTTCTGTAAACGTGGGTCCTTCATGAACTGATTGACCTTTGGTGACAAGCGGCGGAATCCACCGAGTGCAATCAATCGTGCAAGGTTGGGAGTCAAAAGATTAAATGGCGAATCAATGTTGCGATCAATGAAGTCATTCATTTCATACTTGTACAACTTGGTCACAAAATCTACATAACGCGCATAGCCAGCTGCTTCTTCAGGGCTGATCTTGTCTGCAATTTCAGCTTCCATCTGCGCTGTATTTGCATGAACATCTAATTGTGAACCATCTGCATAAAAGGCACGATACAAAGGAGAAACGGGCATCAGTTCAACCCAATCCTTCATATCTTCTCCGACGCAACTAAATGCATCCTGAATCAGTGATGGCATTGTTAAAACAGAAGGTCCAGTATCAAATGAGTAGCCATCTTTTTGCAGCAATCCACTTCGACCACCAGGAACTGCTTCGCGTTCAATCACAGTTACCTTGCGTCCTGCACCTGCAAGACGAAGCGCAGCGCTTAAGCCGGCATAGCCAGCTCCAACGATGACAACGTGATCAGTAGGACCTTTGACGCGAGCAGGCATTTAAGCACTCCTTTTGGTTGCGATGTTAGCTAGCTCAACGAGCAAAGCCTTTCCATCGTTGGTGAAAAGTGAAGATTCTGCAGCCGCTAGTGCCGCATCCGTCAGTCTCTCGATCGTTGCTTCAAGTTCGGCGCGTGCACCGGTTGATTCAATAATTTCTTGCAAGATAGCAACACCTTGGGCATCAAGATCTGGGCGACCAAAGTACTTCTTACATGTTTCGGCTTGCGAGGCGGTCTGGCGCTCATGTGTCATTGCAATCAAGACAGTTCGCTTTCCTTCGCGCAGATCATCTCCAGCAGGCTTACCTGTAACAGTTGGATCACCAAATACACCCAAAAGGTCATCGCGCAGTTGGAAAGCTTCGCCTAGTGGCAATCCGTATGCAGATAATGAGGGAAGAATTTCATTTTTGTACTGTGAACTAAGAGCAGCACCTAGATGCAAGGGGCGTTCAATCGTGTACTTGCCTGACTTGTAACGCGCGATCTTCATAGATCGTTCGGTGTCAGTATTCTTTTGCGTCTGCTCGTGAATATCTAAGAACTGCCCTGCCATTAATTCAACGCGCATCTCGTTGTACAACGGAATCATCCGTCCATATTGCTCTGGCGCTAACCCAGCACTATTAAGCATTTGATCCGACCAAACAAGTGCCAAGTCACCCAGCAGTACTGCAGCAGATAATCCGTAATGCGGTGCAAAACCATCTAATTGATCCTGCACATGTATTGATTCAAAGTGACGATGGATTGATGGCTTACCTCTGCGAGTATCTGAACCATCCATCAAATCATCATGAATCAGCGCACATGCCTGCAGTAGCTCTAATGCGGCAATTGCACGAGTCGTTGATTTTTCTATTGACCCACCGGCAGCGGCAAAACCCGCATAGGCAAACAGAGGCCGCAGTCGCTTGCCACTATCTAATAAGAAGGAAGTCAGAGCTTCTGAAACGGGAGACAAATCCAGCGAGATCGAATTCAGATATGCGCTTTCGCGGTTGAGAAAGATGCTTAACTCTTCTTCAACGGCGCTTCGCACGCTCTTTAATGTTGCCTTCGGCTCTGAACTCACTCGGTAACGATATCCTCACACCGTGGTATTGCGCACTTCGTATTCATTCGAGTTCTTCCCTCCTAAGGATGTTGAGGGTGAAGAACGCCTGTGGGCTGCCATCGAAGGGCTTAAATCAATCGCCCCAGACTTTGTATCAGTGACATATGGGGCCGGTGGTTCCACCCGCGATCGTTCAATTCGAATTGCTCAAGAAATTACTAAGCGGACAGGTATTTCAACTGTTGCTCACCTGACATGTGTTGGATCAACTCGTGATGAGTTAATCGCAATTTTGCACAGCTATAAAGAAGCTGGCATTACAAGTATTTTGGCACTGCGCGGAGATCCAACCGGCGGGCCAAGTGCGCCATGGACTCCGACACCAGGCGGTTTCAATCATGCCGATGAGTTAGTTCAATTAGCTGATGAGTTTGGTGGATTCGCAATTGGTGTTGCAGCTTTTCCTGATGGTCACCCGGCATCTAACGGAGATTTTGCTAAAGATGTAGATGTGTTGATTCGCAAAGAAGAACTAGGTGCAACCTTTGCAACAACACAATTTTTCTTTGAAGCAGATCGTTATATTCAATTGGTTGATAAATTAAATGCGCGGGGATCTGAATTAACCATCATTCCTGGAATTCTGCCGGTTACCAATGTGAAATTACTTCACCGCATGGCAGAACTTGGCGGTACCCCGATCCCACGTCACATCGCAGATGCATTCGCCAAGGTAGAAAATGATCCACATGCTGTGCGTGATCTTGGCGTAGAGATAGCAACATCACTCTGCCAAGAGTTGCTAGCAGCAGGTGCTCCAGGCTTACACTTTTACACAATGAATAGCTCGACTGCTACTCAAGAAATCTACAGAAAGCTAAACAATGTTAAGTAATCAGGAGTTCAAGGCAAAGTGGAGTTCTTTGCATAGTGACGCTGAAACCAAGGGGATTGTTGGTGCTTGGCTCAATATCTCGTACCGTTTTGGTTTGATTTGCACCTTGCTTCGTATTTCTCCAAACGCGCTTACCTATTTAGGTTTGTTGGGCGCAGTCGGTACCGCATTGACCGCACAAACCTGGTGGTCCATTGGTTTCTTAGTTTTCTCACTCTTTTGCGATGGAATTGATGGAAGTGTTGCGATATTCCAGCAACGAGATAGCAAGTGGGGCGCAACCCTTGATTCAGTTGTTGATCGCATCAGCGAGGCGCTGTGGTTCTACACCTTGTATGCCATCGGTGTTCCAGCCTGGATTCCAATCGCCCTGTGGAGCGTTGCAGCATTCCAAGAGTACGCACGTACAAAGTTGATTTCTTTGGGAGTAAGCGACATCGGGGTTGTAACTCCAGCAGAACGTCCAATGCGTGCAAGTTACATTTTTATTATTTTGGTGATGGGGTTGCTTGATATCCCTGGTCTGACAGTTGTTTCCTTAGTTTTCTTTGCAATTCAGTGCTACAGCTTTATTAGTGTCGTGCGTTTTTCTCGTAGCCAATTGCTTCCGTAACTAAATCTCCACTAATTCCAACTAGTGGTAATCCACCACCTGGGTGAGCTGATCCACCAACTAGATACAAACCCTTTATTGGTGAGCGGTTCTTGGCACGCATAAATGCCGCGCGTGCACCATTGCTCGAAGTTCCGTAAATCGCACCACCCGGCGCACGTACTGCAGCCTCTAGATCTGCCGGTGTTCTTATCGTTAAGGACTCCAAACGAACGCGCACTGAAATTCCACGGGCCTCAATTTGATCAATAATGCTGTTGGCATAGTTACGAGCAAACTCTTTATCGTTCCAATCAAACTGTCCGTGCGTTGGAGCATTTACCAGCACAAACCAACCTTCAAGAGTTTCATCTTTGCTCATCGCTGGGTCTTGCGGAGCGCAGATATAGATTGTTGGTTTTTCAACAGGTTTCCCGTGTGTAAAGATCGCATCAAATTCGGCGTCGTAGTTTTCAGGAAACAAAATCGTATGGTGGTTCAGTATTTGTTCGGCATCTTTGCGCATCCCTAGTAGCAGTGAAAAACCAGCCACAGAAACATCAGCGTTAGCAATGTTCTTTCGAGCCTTTTTTAAAGCGCGTTTATGCCCGGTGATTAACTTGTTATAAACAAGGGATGCATCAGCATTTGCTACAACTGCATCTGCTTCAACAACAGTTCCGTCGGCCAAAGTCACACCTGTTACCTTTTTACCAGTAGTGGTGATGTGCGAAACGGGGGAGTTCAAGTGAAAGGTAACGCCCACATCTAATGCACGTTGGTACACCTTCTCTGTTAGCTGACCAAGACCACCCTTTACGTGCCAGGCCCCGAAACTTTCTTCAACAAAGGCGATGGTAGATAACACTGCAGGTGCTTTACGAGGATCAGATCCACTGTAGGTTGCATAGCGGTCCATGATGTAGCGCAGACGTTGATCCTTCACAATTTCATCTGCATGATCACGCAGCGTCTTCCACGGCGCAATAATTTTCATATCGCGCAAAAAGGTAAGTCGTTTTATCAGTGACAGTGGAGATTTCAGTTCAGATTCAATAAATGGACCACGGCTCACATCCCACATACGTTCGGCACGTTTCATAATGCGATCCCATTGCGAGGCACTCTCTGCGCCAAAAGAGGCAGTGATTGAATCTAAAGTTTCTTTTCTAGAAAGGTTTGCAAATTTGACATTACTGCCGTCAGCAAAGCGGTAATCAAAAGAAGGATTGACTGATTCGATAGGACACACCAATCCCATTGGCTTACCTGTGCGCTGGAAAAAATCTTTGTAGACAGCTGGCAATGTCAGTAATGATGGACCGGTATCGAAAGCAACTTTTCCGATCCATTCGGTACGGCATTTTCCACCCACTTGATCCGAAGCTTCATACAGAACAACCTCGTGGCCGCCGCGTGACAAGCGTGCAGCAGCGGTCATGCCGCCCATTCCTGCGCCAATCACCACGATCTTCATATTGTGCGACCTTTCCACATCACTGTTTTGCGCACTAAGTATGAGTAAACAATCAGGTAAATCAGTGCAGCGATTGATATCGGATGCAACACACTAGCTAGAACACTTCCTCGACTTTTGATTGCACTTAATACTCGAGTTCCGACAATTGCCACAAAACCAAGCCAGCCGTATGGATTACCAGTCAGCCCCAGAATTAAGGGTGCGATGCTTGTAGCAAAGAGAAAAGTGATTACAAAAATTGCTCCAACAACTGAACCAAAAGCTTTGTTCAGAGATTTTCCATACCCAGCTTTGATTTCGCCCCATGATGCATACATGCGGGTTTCTGCAATATCTGAACCGTTAACAACTGTTCCTGAAGATCCGCTAGCAATTAATTCACGAGCTAAGAAGACATCATCAATGACCGAATGCTTGACTAATTGATATCCACCAATGGAAGCCAAGGCCGAACGGCGCACAACGAAGAACTGTCCATTGGCTACAGCCATTGATTTTTGACCAGAACTTTCGGCATAGCGCAATGGAACAGTTGTAAGCCAGGACCACTGAAGCAAGGGCTGAATCAAGCGTTCAGCAAATGTATTTGCTATCTGGCGTGGGTACGGAGAAACAAAATCTAAGCGAGCCCCATGCAAAAGAGTGACTGCTTTATTGATTGCATCATTTGTTAGTCGCACATCTGCATCTATAGATACCAATACCTGCTCATCACTTGCTTCAAAGAGTTGTTGCAACGCCCAAGTTTTGCCGATCCAACCAGCAGCCAATGGAGCACCTTTAATCACTGTAAAGCGCGCATCACCTGCAGTAAAGCGCTGCAGCAGTTCGTACGTTGAATCTTCCGAATTGTCATCAAGTAAGTAAAAGTGGAAAGAGCCATCCTGAGCCGAAAGCGTTGTAACAATTCCCTCAACATTTTCGGCTTCATTTCGCATTGGTACAAGAACGCCCACCGAATTCAAAAGCTCGGAAGTAGCCCTGGGTGTGCGAATCTGGACAAAGTTAACAGCTGCAATAGTAAGCAGAATTAAGGGAAGTAAAAAAATAAGGATCATCAAAAATTAAGGTCTTCCGACCCATCGATTAAAGAAGTAAGGAGCTAAGAGAACTCCAAGGATTGCACCTGAAAAGAGTGCGATTCCGGGACGACCAAAGAAGAACAAGTTTCCGACGACGCCTGAAAACCAAGTCCAGAAGAGCAGAATATCTGCAGCTACTAAAGAGCCACCAACCTTGCGACGATCACGTGGTGTGGCAAAGTGTAAAATCGTAATCAGGGTCATGCCTGACAAAAGCCAACCAAAGGTGTTGGACAATGGAATTTCAGGTTGGAAAGGAACATGTGCGCCAGTGACAACCCATGTCCAACGGCCAGCTGTAACCATAAGAGGATCCAAGAACAAATCCCAAGCCATCATCAATAATCCGCCATACAAGAACACCCACGACTTACCAATGCGTCGCGCAGCAACTAAACATGGATGAGCAATCATTACCCAAGCAAATGGAACTACTAACGGTACGTCAAAAAGTTTTGGACCTAGCGTTGATGAATAAGAGTATTCACCAAAAGGCCAGCTAGTAGAAACACCTAGTTGTTCAATGAAATAACCAAAAACTAAAGTGATACCTAGCATGCTCCATCCATAGCGCGCACCAAAGGCGGCAACTCCATGAAGAAACATGGCAAATGATGCCGTCAATACAGATGCGATTGTTATGAATTGCAGAACATCACCATCAACTAATGGATAAGCAATCTGCATGAAAATTGTTAAGCCAAGTGCAATACCCATTACCTTGATCAGCAGGGGAGATGCGCCACCTCTAGCCCGACGACGAGGTGTGTAATGGCGGATAGACATAGGTCTAAGTCTGCCTTATTCCATTTATATATGACAGTTACTTCAAAGTTCCGCGTACTTCTCGCACAGCAAACCGCGCAAAAAGCTCTTCCGAATACCAGTTATAGGCCGATGTATCGGCTATCGCCTTTTGATGCGCTGCGCCCTTGTATGCGAACTCGCGAATTGCAGCCGCTGATTCCCACAGCGAAAAGGTGCCCTGTAATCCGATAGGCGCTTCACCAATTCCAATTGCGGCAACCAAGCCAGGTGCAGATTTCAATGAAACTGTCACAGGTGGAACTGAACTCCAAAACCTAAAGTTCTGACTCCACTTAATGCGTGCACGTGTAATTGCAGCAACTTGACCATCCCAATCTTTAGCAGTTGCAACAAAGGGCTCTTTGCCCGCCCATTTTCCGTGAGAAGAAATTGGTTCTAGCACAGCACGGAATTCAGATACTGAACCTTTGCGCCAGCGCTTAACAACAGCCGAAGAATCAAACTTTTCAATGTCGTCGACTACAGCAACTAATCCCCACTGAAACGCATGAGCATCGCTAGGGGTAAATGTCTCGCCTTTACCAGTTCCTAAAGATTTATGGAAAGAAACATTCTTATCTGCCCACAAAGAAAAGCGATCAAAGCCCATTGCAAAGATCGCATTCATTAATCGCGATGGCTTAATCGTCCAGAAGTAAGCAACAATCAATTTTCACCAACGACCATTGGCTTTGCGCCAGTGCATTCAATTAACTCTGCATAACTCGTTGGATACACCGCATGTGGGTGGCCAGCAGCAGCCCACACAACTTCGTAGTCATTTAATGCTTTATCAATAAGGATCGTTGCCGGGGAGACCCATCCAATAGGAGCAACTCCGCCTATTGAAAAACCTGACTTATCCTTTACATAGTCAGCATCAACTCTGCCAAGTTTTTCGATACCTAAATTCTTTGCCACTAAATCAGTGTCTACGCGATGGCGACCACTTGTAATAATCAAAAGCGGTGAATCATCGGGAAGCTTAAAGATCAGCGATGATGCGATCTGCCCGACCTCAATTCCTAGAGCAGAAGCAGCTTCTTGGGCAGTGCGCGCACTTTCAGAAAGAACATGTACTTCACCTGTAAGTCCATGATTAGCCAAGGCAGTAATAACTCGCTTGACCGCAGCTTTTTCCTTGATTCCATCCACTTCCATAGATTACCCATGACATCAAGTACTCTCAGCACGATATGAATACAGATTTATACGCCCTTGGAATGCGAGCTCGCAATGCCATTTACGCATCATTCTTTCTTTTGGGTTTTCTCGGGCTTGCTTGGATTCCACGTATCCCAGAGATTAAGGATTCGCTAAATTTAAGTGATGGCCAATTTGGTTTAGTTCTCTTGGCAAGCACAGTTGGTTCGATTCCTGGCGCACAGATTGCCGGAAGAGCGGTTCACTCTTTTTCGTCAAAGCTCGTTGTTCGAATTGCAGGAGCATTGCTACCTGTAGGTGTTTTTGTGATTGGCATGGCAGATACCGTGCAGATCTTGCTACTGGGATTGTTCATTACCGGCTTTAACGTTGCCTTCATGGATATTGCAATCAATGGCCAGGCAGTTGAGATTGAAAAACATACTAAAGGTCGATGGATGTCTAGCTTCCATGGCTTCTGGAGCATCGGTGCCTTTGCTGCAACTTTGGTGGGTGGGTTAATTGCAAACTTTGTTTCACCTCGCGACAACTTGATTGGGATTGCAGCTATTGGTTTATTTGCTTTTCAGTTTATTGCTCATTACATGTTGCCAGCAGAACATGATGGTCACCTTGGCGAGCCAGGTAAAGATGATGCCGGAAAGGTTGCGCTCTTTGGCAAGGACTCCTTGATTTTGTGGGCACTAGGCATTGGGTTGATGTGCGCATTGATTCCCGAAGGCGGTGCCTATGAGTGGAGTGGAATTTTATTACAGGACCATATGGGAATCGGCAAAGGATTAAACGCTGCAGCTGCAACAACTTTTTCATTAGCCATGATTGCTAGCCGCTTGCTGGGAGATCGTGCATTTGAAAAGTGGGGACATGTGAAAACCGTGAAATACGGTGGTTACTTTGGCGGCGGCTTATGGGGTATCGGATTATTTGTAGGAATGAATATCTCAGATTCACATCCAACTGCAGGTTTGATAATTGTGTGTTTAGGTTTTGGAGCAGCAGGTTTTGGAATGGGACCATTTTTCCCAGCATTTAATTTAGCTGCCGCATCGATTCCCGGAATCGCGCCATCTGTTGGGCTAGCCCGCGTTGGCTTAATTGCCATCGCGGCTTACTTTGGCGGACCAACTCTTATTGGCTTACTTGCCGAAGTTACTTCGCTGCCTGTTGCCTTTGCTTTCCCGGTGATTCTTTACATGATTGTTGGTTTGCAATCGAAGTACATAAAAGTGCGTGAGATTAAGCAATAACCCATGTCTGCAGCAAGGTAAAGAGCGCAATCGCATACAGAAGGATCGCAAAACCCCTTTTCAGCAGAGCAGGATCTAGTTGGCCACTTTTAATTGAAGCCATTCGAGCAATGGTTACAGCAGCAACTGCCATAACTAATGGAATCTTCCAATTCACATCATCCCAGCTTTGATAGTGCCCAAAGAATGCGGTAATCGAGTTAATTGCAATAATTGCAAGTGAAGTACCTGCTGCTTTTCCTTGAGGAACTTTAAAGAATAAGACCAAGATTGGTATGGCAAGAAATCCTCCACCGATACCAAACAAACCTGTAATCATTCCAATCACCAAAGAAATTAGCACTAGCCAGAAGAGAGGAACTCTCTTTTCTGTTCCGGCAATTGGTTTAATGAGCATGGAAGTTCCGGCAATAATCAAAACTAGGGCTAAACCTGTTGTAAGCACAGAATTACTCAGGCGGTAGGCCAGGATCGAAAAAGTAATGTTTGTAGTTAAGCCAAGGGCCCAAATTATCAAGGTCTCTCGAAAGAGAACCTCTTTACTTTTTATCTTAGGCAAAAGCCCCGAGATTGCAGCGGTTAGAACCACTGCCAAAGCTGCAGTGGTAGCTGTCTGTGGCGTGAAATCAAAGATATAAAGCAGAATAGGAACGGTGATCATCGCCCCACCTGCACCAATAAATCCAAGAACTGCGCCGATGAAACCACCTGCGATTAATCCACCGATGATTTCCATTGGCTAATCATGAAGCAAAAACGCCCGCCGGTATGAAACCGACGGGCGTTTAAGTTGGAATAATTACAGACTAAAGAAGGCTCCTGTTACTGATGGACCAAACTCTGTTCCAGTTGACACTAGAGCAAAGATGATCAGAGCAGCACCTGCAAGTGAGAGGTTCTTGAAAAATCCGATTGTCTCATTTTGCTTAGCTGTTGCATCTGTTTCTTTCCAGAATGCGTGCATCAAGAATGATGTTGGGATAAGGAATAGTGCGATCAGTAGTGCGCCTAGATCTGCGTACACGCCAAATGCGATGTAGAGACCGCCGACGAGAATCATCAGACCTGATAGGACCACGCTGAACTTTGCTGCTGGAACCTTCTTGTACTGGGCGTAGCCAGTCATTGCCTCAAGCTTTGTCAGGTGTGAAACGCCAGATGAGATGAAGAGCAGCGCAAAAAGTATGCGACCGATGATGAGGACGATGTCCATTGAGACTCCTTGAAATATTAGGTGATTGTGAACTGACTGAGTAATAGTAGTTGAAATTTCAACTAATTCAGAGCACGACACGCTCACGCACTTGCCATTTGTCAGTGGAGAGGGCTATTTTTCGAACATCTGTTCGAATACCCACAGCCGTGAAAGGTCCACCCAGAAATGTCAGCCATGCAGGTTAATCCCGCCCTCGATGTCACTATCGATGGGGCAACAACTCCTATCGAGTTCACCTATAAAGGAAAACGATTTCGTATTCATGCGGTGCTGTCTCGTTGGTGTGAAGCAGGTGGTTGGTGGAATCGAATCAGCGATGGAAAGTATCGCCCCGATGATCAAGCACGGGCTGTCTGGAGAGTAGAGGCGGCACCTATTGGTGCGTTAACAACCTTTGAACTCGAACGTGATGAAGTAACAGGTCAGTGGATTATTCGTAACGTATGAGCTTTATTCATCTCAATGTTGCCAGTGGGTATTCATTGAAATACGGAACAACGCACCCGCATGATCTAGTCCAGCGCGCAGCCGAATTTGAAATGCCGGCGCTAGCGCTAACAGATCGTGATGGGTTAGCTGGTGCTATCCGTTTTACCCAAAGTTGTGTTGATTATGGAATCGCACCCATTATCGGAGTCAACTGCGCAATTGACCTGGGGGGTGCAAAAGGTCGCATCACTTTGTTGGCACATAGTGATGGGGGATGGCGCTCGCTCTGCAGATTGATGACATCGCTAACCATGACAAGTGATACCCGTGTCCCAGTTTTAACTTTAGATTTTTTGCAACAGTTTAGTAATTACAGCACCAATGTTTACGCCATGCATGGCCCCGAATCACCTATCAGCGATGCGATACAGAACCATCGCTTTGATCAAGCTCTGCATATCTTTAATCAAACCCGTGATCTATTTGCTAACAACGCAATCGAATGTGTTTCACACCTGGTCGCAGGTCGTGGTCCGCGCTCTACTGAACATGCAGCACGGGCTTTAATCTTTGCTCGCGATAACGACATTGATGCGGTTATTACTAATGCTGTTCGCATGAAGGATCGCACCGATGGGCCGGTGGCAGATGTTTTAGATTGCGTCCGACAGCTAGTGCCTTTACATGATCGCCACATCGAACGCCGTAACGCTGAAGGCTTTTTAAAATCAAGTGATGAGATGATTTCACTAGCTGCCGAAATCGCACGCGCTGCAGGAGAACGAACACCGCGTGCGCTATTAAAGACAACGCGCGAATGGGCTGAACGTTCACTGCTCTCGCCTCAACGAGATATCGGTTTAGGGGGAGCCCACCTGCCAGAGCCTCATGTTGTGGGCGCCAATACCGCGCAAGAGATGCGCACATTGCTGCGTTCTCGAAGTGAAGCCGGAATCAACTGGCGCTACAACAGCAGCGATCAGATCAGCAAAGCACGCGCACGTTTAGATGATGAACTCGCAACGGTTGCAACTCTTGGTTACGAGTCATACTTTTTAACTGTTGCAGATATTTCAGATATGGCGCGTGATGCCGGAATTCGCGTTGCAGCTCGTGGCAGCGGTGCAGGTTCTTTGATCTGTCACTTACTTGGAATCTCAGGTGTAGATCCGATGCAACATGGTTTATTGATGGAGCGTTTTTGTTCTCCCTTGCGCAGAGCTTTGCCAGATATTGATATTGATGTGGAATCTGCCCGGCGCTTAGAGATTTATGACATGGTCTTTAAAAGATATGGCGATAGCAATTGGACATCACCTGCTAATCAATCTCGATGCGCAGTAGTTTCGATGGTCGATACCTATCGTGCCCGCCATGCAATCCGTGATGCCGGAGCAGCACTTGGCCTACCCGGTATGGAGATCGACATGTTGGCTAAATCGATGCCACATGTTCGTGCCCGCAATATTGCAGCAACCCTTGAATCTCTGCCCGAACTTCGAAGGCTCAACACATCTGCGCCATTGATGAAGGCAACAATCGAAATGGCACAACGCCTAGATGGTTTGCCACGCCACCTTGCAATGCATCCATGTGCGATTGTTTTATCAGATGGTGGTTTTCTAGATCGCGCACCTTTGATGAGCAGCGCCGGTGGTTACCCCATGGTTGCCTTTGATAAAGATGATGTCGAAGCGGTTGGTTTACTAAAGCTAGATGTCTTAGGCGTTCGTATGCAATCCACTATTGCCTATTCTATGAAAGAGATCGAACGGGTTCATAAAGAAGTTGTTGATATTGATGCAGTTCCGCTAGATGACACTGCAACCTATGAATTAATTCAATCAACCAGAACCCTTGGAATCTTTCAGGTAGAAAGCCCAGGACAGCGCGAACTTGTTGGAAAGCTTGCACCCAAAACCTTTACCGATTTAATTATTGATATCTCTTTGTTTCGACCAGGGCCAGTTAAGAGCGACATGATCACGCCATTTCTTAAAGCGCGTCATGGGTGGAGCCCAGCGCAGATAATTCACCCTGATTTATATGAGATTTTGGCCCATACCGAAGGCGTTGTTGTCTTCCATGAACAGGTTATTCAGATCATCGCAACGATGACCGGGGTTTCATTGGCAACGGCTGATGAAAAACGCAGATCGCTAGGAGACCGCGCCGGCCAACAAGAAGTCTGCGATTGGTTCTTTCCTGCAGCAACGACCAAAGGGTATGAACTGACAATCATTCAAGAAATCTGGGATGTACTGCGCGCTTTTGCATCCTTTGGTTTTTGTAAAGCACATGCCGCAGCTTTTGCGCTGCCTACATATCAATCTGCTTGGCTAAAAACGCATTACCCAGCAGCATTTCTTGCCGGCGTCTTAACCCACGATCCCGGCATGTATCCCAAGCGTTTAATTGTTGATGAAGCACGGCAAATGGGAATCACTATTGCCCCCATTGATGTCAACGCATCTGATGCTGCCTACCGAGTCGAAGATCATGGCAACGCGATCCGTATCGCCTTATCAACGGTTAGCGGAATCAGTGATGGTGAAGTGCAATCAATTATCGCTGGCCGTCCTTATGTTGACCTCAATGATTTTGTTCGCAGATCAGGGTGTAGCACGCCAGTTACTGAAAGTTTGATTCTTACTGGTGGCTTTGATGCCTTGCATGCCGATGTTAATCGCAGAGATCTGCTACTTCATTTTTCTGATTTACAAAAGTCGCCAAGTGCTGCTGTCTCTGGCGCACAGATGAACTTAGGCTTTGATCCACCAGCATTGATCAGCAGTGGCCTGCCTGCGATGACCGCATCGGAAAGCGTGAAGTATGAAATCGATCGGTTAGGGATTGATATGTCCCGCCACATGATTGAATTTTACGGGGATTTTCTTAATGCAATCGGTGCGGTGCGATCTAGCGATTTACTGAAGCAACGCTCTCAATCATCGGTGCTGGTTGCCGGAATCAAGGTAGCGATGCAGACACCACCGGTGCGTTCGGGCAAACGTGTAATTTTCCTAACCCTTGATGATGGATACGGGCTTAGCGATTCAACCTTCTTCACCGATGTTCAAGGCGAGTACGCCAATGTTTTGTATTCAACATCGCTGCTACTTGTTCGGGGAGTCACCCGTCGCACAGGTGCCAGAGGCATCTCTATCAGGGCTACCGGGGCTTGGGATTTACGTGCCGCTTACGAAAGTTGGAGCGCTAAACAAAGTACGCTCGCAATATGACAACGGATGAAAAGCCAACCCAGGCAACGATTCTGCATGTCGATATGGATGCCTTCTTTGCATCCGTTGCCGAAAAAGATAACCCCGAACTAAAGGGCAAAGCGGTTGTTATCGGAATGGGTGCACGCGGTGTTGTATCTGCGGCAAATTACGAAGCACGCAAATTCGGAATTCACTCTGCCATGCCCGTTGGCCAAGCCCGGCGCTTAGCACCACATGCAATCTTTTTGCCCGTTGATATGGCGCGCTACCAAGAGGTCTCTGGTCACATCATGGAGATCTTCGAAAGCTTTACACCAAACGTTGAACCAATATCAGTTGATGAGGCGTTTTTGGATGTAACTGGTGCAAAGAAGTTATTGGGTACAGGCCGAGAAATTGCAGCAGCGATCCGTGCCAAAGTTGAAGCACAAGAGGGCATTACCTGTTCAGTTGGAATCGCGCCCTCTAAGTTCATTGCAAAGTTGGCATCAACTAATTGCAAACCTAATGGAATGCTTGAAATCACCAGCGATCGAATTCTGGAATTCCTGCATCCGCTACCAATTTCAGCAATGTGGGGAGTAGGGCCAAAGACGGCAGAGGTACTAGAACGTTTAGGACTTCGCACTATTGAAGATATTGCAAAGCTGCCACGTACAACTTTAATCCGCGCAGTGGGTGAAGCAGCGGGTGCGACCTTGCATGAACTTGCATGGGGCCGTGATTACCGTGATGTCGCACCGCAAGATGCTGAAAAAAGCATTAGCGCCGCCGAAACATTCCCAACCGATCTTGATAACCCCGAAGAAATCTTGCGCGAATACTTACGATTGTGTGAGCGCGCAACATCTAGATTGCGAGATAAAGGCTTGTACGCAAAGACGATTTCAATCAAGGTTCGCTTCGGAGATTTCACAACGATCAATCGTTCAAAGACTTTGCCACTTCCAATTGATAGCACCCACGATGTTTACGAAGTTGTTAAAGGACTGTATGAAGCACTTCGCATCGAACGAGCCCGACTGCGCTTAGTGGGTGTATCCCTTGAGAATTTAAGCGAGGGAGCACCTGTTCAAATGATCTTGGGGGAGCGTGAAAAGGGTTGGCGCGAAGCCGAAGGTGCCATGGACAAGGCCCGCGAGCGTTTTGGCCATGGTTCTGTGCGCCCTGCGCGGTTGATTAGCCCTTCCTCAGAAGATGCTGAAGAGTGAGTAAAAGAAGTAGCGGGTAGCCACAATCTGTTCTATTGTGGGCCTATGCCATTATCCGATCGTGAAAAGCGCCTCTTGGAAGAGATGGAGGCTGCTCTTTTAACTGAAGATCCACGCCTTGTTTCAGCTCTTTCTTCAAAAGGCCCAGTTTCACCATCACGCAACCGCATCATGGTCGCCGCCGGACTAGTACTTCTTGGTGTGATTACCCTGTTTGGTGGTCTGATTTCCCAGATAACACCTGTCGGAATCCTTGGCTTTGTGATTGCTCTGAGCGGAGTCATCACCGGGATCTCATCGATCTCGCCCATGGTTCGCGGCCCACGTCAGGCCAAATCACGCACAAATTTGAGCGCTCGCCTAGAGCAGCGCTGGGACAACAGAAACCAGGAGTAGCTCCAAAGCGAGGTAATTCCCTCCCATAGTTCCACCTCAAGCCCCTCCATGTGAGGGGCTTTTTTCATGCCCGTTTACTCGAAATCCAGTGGGGTGGAATGGGGGCAAAAAGGGGAAAAAGTGGGAAAAGGTGGTTGAAAAAGGGGAAAAGTGGAGTAAAGTGGGGAATTAAGCGGGCATGAAAGTCCGCGGCGAACCTGGGGAA
>Ga0209229_10000504_pt1 | contig 15816 bp, 32 predicted proteins | sample SanBayMetagenome_FD_187466 | JGI IMG/M metagenome (GOLD analysis project Ga0209229, IMG submission 187466) | Freshwater and sediment microbial communities from dead zone in Sandusky Bay, Ohio, USA (SPAdes) (version 2) | ecosystem: Environmental > Aquatic > Freshwater > Lentic > Sediment... | reverse complement strand
ATATAAATAGTTCTAAAAATAATTAATAATGAGCATATTGACGAAACTTCCTAAACACATACAAGATAGTATACTATCTAAAGACCCCAAGCTACGATTAGATTTATTGATGATTTCATCCTTAGAGCGTAAGGGATGGGAAGTTAGTTTTCCGGATGATATTATAGATTGGAGACACTCGGCTACATTCTCTAAAGGCCCTTACACAGTTTATAGATATAAAGGCGATTGGGTTTGCAGTGAAATGACTGATAAAGGCATCCAGAAAAAAACTTTTGATTTTTTAGAAGATGCTGTTGATTTTGCTGAAAAAGTTTGTTGACAAAGGCTATAATCATGTTAAAATATCCCCGTAGCTCAGTTGGCTAGAGCAACTGCCTTCTAAGCAGTAGATCGTAGGTTCGAGTCCTACTGGGGATGCTAATAATAACACTAATTTTATTTGGAGAAATTATGGAAACTGTTCAGTCGTTGCGTGAAAATGGTTATAAAGTTTTTGTAAAGCATTTGCGTAGATATAAAAGTGTTGGCTATAATAAGGGCACACCGTTTATTTTCGACGCATTTGAAACAAAGCATGAAATTCCCCTTGGATCTAAGATGCTTGCTACTGGCGGCGTAACCACAGTAGAAGTTATTACGCCTAGCGGTGATACTTATAACGCTGTTGCTCAATGTCACAACAATGATGCCTTCGAAAAGAAGCAGGGGTGTAGGCTTGCATTGGAGCGAGCATTGCGTCAAATTTTTTAATTTTTATTTTTCAAGGATTTTTTATGGATAGAACAAATTTGTTCTCTAGTATTGGTGTAGGTGATGCATATTTTGGAAAAGATGAAAATGATATGTCTGGAAAAGCTGCTTTTATCTTTTTTCCTATTGACCCCGAACATGATGATGCAGACCCGGAATTAAATCCGGAGCTTTTTCAGAAAGTTTACATGACAATACCATGCGTCAAAGAATTGATTATCGATCTACAATCGGTTGTAGATGATTTTGTTAACGGTGTTATTTAATATTTTAGAAAGGTTTACAATGAAGAACATGTTTTTTGCTTTAGTTTTAGTTTTTAGTCTTGCGTCTTTTGGACTTGCTTCGGGCGGTGATTGTGCCTCCGGTCGATGTCTCAAGACTGTTGGTGCAGTCGCAGTAGCACCTGTCCGAGTTGCAGCCGTTGTTGTTGATGGTGCCGTTGAAACCACCACTGCCGTTGCACAGCGAACCGTAACAGCGACTCGCAATGTTGCCGCGACCAGCACACGGGTTGCAGTAAGGCCCGTCCGACGCTTGCTTAGCGTATTCCGCTAAGACATAAGTACCAACAAACATTTGGGGTGGCCGGTCCACCCTTTTTTTATAGAAAGAAAAAAATGAATATTGATAACTTAAAAGATTTAATACTACAACACGTTAAAGCCAGATCAGATAAAGTTAGCGTGCTTAAATTTCTTGCGGGCGAATATGAAAGACTTAATTATAGTAATTCCGTCACAGTAGAACAAATAGTTCGCAAGGCAATAGATAATAACAACACATGTCTTGCGGCCCGCGAAGATGAAAATCTAAAAATTGAAAATGATTTTCTCAAAACACTATTGCCTAATTATCTAAGCGTTGCAGAATTAAAGTCTGCGGTCGGGCATCTTAATTTAGATAGTACGGGTGCTAGCGTTGGCAAGGCTATTAAGTATCTAAAGTCTAACGGGCTTGCATTTTTACCCGAGGACGTAAAGAAAGCATTAGAATGAATTATCTAAATGTAAACATACCTACTTTTGCGGCTTATGTTGACGAAGGCTTTTTTTACAATAGGCCCGCAAGCAATGAAGCCCCAAGAGTATTAGTAGAGGTGTTTTCTTTTACTTCTATACCGCAGAGATGCGGAATGTTTTCCGTTATGACAGAATGGGGTACACAACATGCCCGAGTGCCAATACACTATTTGCATACATGCGAGTCCGGCGGCAGTTTTTATCCGTTAGATTTTATACAGTTGTGGGATAGTTATAGTTATTACGTTTCATGTAGCATTGTAGAGTATACCAAAAACCGCAAAGTTGAAATTTTATTGAAAGATAAAAAGGTTACTACGGCCAAGTATTTGTTTACTATAGATTGGTGCTTAGGGCCTCAATATAATTATGGTTACGCAGAAATGGCTGGCGGGCATAAATGCGGTCACGTATTTGAGGGCGATGGACAATATTTTATACAACCTAATAATAGAGTAATGTGGATGGATGGCGGGGCATTCATTAGTAAGAAACTTACGAAGCCAGATTGGAAAGTATTCTCACAAGAATTTAGTTGTGAAAACACTGGTTCTAAATGGGTTAGCGAATCAGACGAAGAACTTTTTTTCTATCAATTCAAAGAAAAATAAGTTGACGCACCGCGATGCGGTGGTATAATAATGACTCAGGCGGCAACAGCCTTGAGCCAAGAGGCTATGAAGTTGCAGGGATCGTGGGTGTGATGGTGCATTGCAGGTCAGCGGAGAAATCTGTACCGGAGAGGCGTTGCCGGGGGAGTAGGTTCAATTCCTACACGGTCCTTTTTACTTTTTATTTTTACTCAGGAGAATAAAACGATGGAAAAACAATGGGCAAATAAAACGCTTGATGGGATTACGGGCAACAACGTGCGAAACATTCGGCATAGCGAGAACTACGGGCGGCACTTGCTACAAGGAGAGATCCTTTTCAAGTTGCAATGGACCGTTGGAATTTGGTATCCCGATGGCATTTACGCAGGAGCCTTAGTTACACCAAATGATCCGTCACTAGATTTATTCGAGATACTTTGATGAAGCTACTACTCAACACCATTGGCGTTACTGCTTATTCTGCATTGCTGGCGATTATTGCTTATACAATAGCACCAACGGAATCAGCATTTGCCGATGCAGCGACCACGTTTGTTATTGCTATGATCTTGTGCGGTGTATTTATATATTTTCATCCCGACCCAATTGTTACGAATGTTCCTTAAAAACCTATCTTAAATAAACGGAGCCTCATAAATAATGCATCTAACCAGTTTTTTGCTTGGTGTATACCTTACTGGTTTTTTTATAACACTACCAGTCGTTGCCTTTTTTTGTATTCTCGGCGGTAAAGATTCTGATATATGGAAAATATTTGTTTATCCGATTTTTTGGCCGATTATTTTTTTATTTTGTGTTTTTAAGGCTAAAAACAATGTTTTCTCAATGCTTGCTATACGTGTAGCTAAACGAGTAAATCCAAAGATTTGGCAATAGTTAATTTTATAAATAAAAATCTGCGGCATTGGCGAAATGGTGAAACGCCTTGGACTTAAAATCCAAGACCCATCGGGTGAACACTACTGGTTCGAGTCCAGTATGCCGTACTTTGTTAAAGCTAAAGAAGAGACAATGGTTGTTTTGGTGTTTAGTTTACCAAAATAGGAAAAGTAAAACAACTTTAATTTTTTATAAGGCAAACAGATGAAGCAAGATGAATTTACTGAATCAAAACTAGGTGAGGTTATTGAAGTATTCAGAGATGCATTAAGAAGCTCAGATCAAGTAAGTAATGACGAGACCGAGAAATATTTTCGCGATATTGCAAGTGGTAAGTCCAGACCTGCCCTAATTCACGAGAATGCAGTTCTGGCGGCTCGGTGTTTTATTGCAATTTTTGATCATGCTAAACATATGGAAAAAGAGGGGCTGTAATGAATAGCTACCTCGAAGAATTTTATAATTTAGCTTGCCACATTGATGTATTGCAATTTTTTAATAATTACAAGAGAACATCAAAAATACACAAAGAGCTTACCGAAAGTATCGGCTGCTACAAAGCAGCCGTAGAGATGATGAATTTAGATGTAAGCCAAGAAAGACTTGTATTTATAATCGGTGACGGTAAATTTGCTAGAACTGCATCTGTATTTGCACACATGACAAAATGGACATGCGTATCTATAGATCCTCAACTTGACATTGAATGGTTTAATAAGTATAGCTTATACAAGAATTCCGTAGGACAAAATATCCGCAGATTAGAATGTATAAACTCAAAAATAGAAGATGCAAATATTGATTATGAAAAATTTAAAAATTTTGATAATATTTTGCTTGTGTTTCCGCATTCCCATGCTACAATAAAGTCATCAGTAGCGAAATTGTCAACCGTCTTCACGGAAGACAGAACGTTCGATATGATTAACATACCTTGCTGTGTTGAAGTGCCTAGTAATTTTAGAGCACAAAGATTTGTGAAATACAGTGAATATATGTCGTACTGCGACACAAATGTTATTTCGCCAAAAAACACCGTTCATTGTTGGAAAAATTTAACAGCTAATATTTTAATGAGGAAATAATGAAAATTGATTGGACATTGATTAAAAACGCAGATGTTTACACTTTTGCTCACGGCCTTACGTCCGGGCGATCTTTGTATCGCTTGTATGTAAACACAGAGGCTGGCGGGCAAGTAAGAAATCTTGTGCGTCAGGGTGTTGAAAGAGCTAGAGTGTTAGCTAAAAAGACTCTACGCAGAAGGATGTTAAAAGGATCATTTACTTTAACCGATGTATAGTTTAAGTGGTGCAGAACATGGTGGGAATCCATCAAAGTAGCGGTTCGAGTCCGCCAAATCGACCAAAAGTAAGTAAAAGAGATAGAGAAAGATTATCTAGATTAGATAGAAAGATACATAAACTTAAAGAATGTATGAAATTTGCTAAGAATTGTAACCTTCCTTTTTCAAGATATGAAACTTCTATATTTAAATTTGATATACAAAGAAAACTACTAAGAAATAAAATGAAGGGCTATGCTAACAAAACATAAAACTAAAAAGAAAAAGCTTCGGGAAAAATCTGTATATCAAAAAGTCCTAAAAAGACGGCAGAAGATTCGGGAAGATAAAAAGTTAAAATATGTTTTAGGAAAACTTGCAAAGGAAACTGAAAAGTTGTCTGCTCCTAAAACTACACTAAGAAAATATAAAGTGGAATTGCTTGAAGAACGTAAAACAATTCCTGAAAACGAAGAAAAAAATAGTTGACAAATCAAATCTGTAAACTATAATAAAACAAAACAGGGATGAATGAAAAAGATTAACTTAATTTTATCAAGAAAAATTCTTTTTCAACTTTTTGCCCGTTTTTATTGTGAGATAGCTTAATGGTAGAGCACGTAAAACTCTTGTATACTTTTTTACTATGTACGATAATACAAGATTAACCAATGCTAATGGCGTTGTGTAGGTTCGATTCCTACTCTCACAGCTATTGATTTTAGTAGGTGAAAAAGTATAGAATTATTTAATTAGTTTATGCAAGTGACAAAATTAAATAGTACCAAATAGCATACTTTAGATGTTTTATTCAGGTTTTACATTAGTCTTGCAGCTAGTATAATCGGGATAAATACTATCACTAATGAAGGCTTTCAGAAATTTGGTCACGACTACTAAAAACAATCCGCCTATGTTGTAATGGTAGCACAATAACTCAAGCATTGTTTTTTACTATGTACGTTTGATGTTTGATTAACTTTTTGGTGTAAAGCGGTCTAGGTTCGATTCCTAGTAGGCGGGCTACTTTTATTTATTGGAGAAATATTATGACTTTTAAGTATCTGAATCAAAAAACTTCTGTTCAAAATCCTATCGTCGGTCGCAAGGAAATGGTTCAAACCAACGGCGGCGGTTACGCTTTCAAGATTGACGATCTTCAAATGCTTGACAGATTTTTAAGTCTTGGAGCTACTTCTGGTACTTATTATATGTCGAAAGAAAAAGTACAGTATACCAATACTGAAAATATTGTTTCGTGCGTTCAGTCTGCTCCTAACGAAACATTAGATAGAATCGTTGAGGTTTCCAGTAAGGGTCTTGCACATAAGAACGATCATGCTATTTATGCACTTGCGTTAGTTTTTGTTCATGGAGATAACTCTGTAAAAACTAGGGCCGTTGTAGAATTTAACAAGATTGTACGAACTGCTACTCACTTGTTTATGTTTTGTGCATTTATTAAAGAGATGCGTGGTTTTGGTAAGCTTGTACGTCAAGCGATTAACAATTGGTATGTATCAAAAGATACTAAGTCTTTTGCATATCAAGTTTCTAAGTATCAGCAACGTGATGGCTGGTCTCATAAGGATGTATTTTGCCTAACTCACCCAAAGTTCGGCAAGACTACCAATATGAACAAGATCGCTAAGTGGGCTATGGGCAGTTTGGACACTTCCAATCTTAAGCCTTCTGACGACGGACTCATTCTATGCAAGGCAGTTGATGACGCAAAACACATCAAAAACGCTAAAGAGTTAGTAGATCATATCTCAAAGTATAAGCTACAGAGAGAACATATTCCTACTGAATTTTTGAATAAGCCCGAAATCCAAGAAGCATTGCTGCCACATATGAATGCTACGGCACTTATTAGAAGTCTTTCAGTAATGACTGCTAGCGGGCTTATCTCGCCACTGTCTAAATCAACAAAGTATATTGTTGATAGATTAAACAATAAGGATTGGCTTAGAGGACAGCGTATCCACCCACTTTCTATTCTAGTTGCAAATAGAATTTACGAACAAGGTAGAGGCATGAAAGGCTCACTTACTTGGAATACAGATAGAAATATTTTGGACGCACTAGAAAATGCTTTCTATAATGCTTTTGATGCTATCGAGCCAACCAACAAGAACTACATGTACGGAATCGATGTCTCGGCTTCAATGAGTTGCCAGTTTAACGATACACCATTGCACTTCTGCGAAGTCGCAGCCGTTCTAGCGATGGCCCATGTACGGACAGAGCCTTGGACATTCGTTGGCGGTTTCGCAAGCGGTTTTGTAGATTTAAAAATATCTAGTAAGGATACTTTGAAGTCTGCAATCGAAAAATGTCTTAAGAATAATTTCGGATCGACTAATCCTTCCGCAGTTCTTTCTTATGCAAAGCAAAACAAAATGGATGTTGACTGTTTCATAATTATTACAGACAACGAAGTTAATTCGGGTTATCACGTTTCGTCCGAACTTAAATCTAACTTTCCTAAGTCAAAGATGATTGTTTGCGGGCTTGCTGTAAATAACTTTAGTATTGCAGACCCTAAGAATCCTAACATGTTAGATATTGCCGGATTTTCTCCGGAAATTACTTCTGCGATTTCTTCGTTCGCACGCTCTTGACAAATACAGATCTCGTGTTAAAATAGCCAGAGAACAACTCTCTGGCTTTATTTTTTTATGGAGGTTATTGTGGAACTAATTATTTTTTTTATTATTCTTTCTCCTGTTATAGCAGCTCTGTATGTATCGTATCAAGCTAAGGATGGAAAATCCCAAGAATTCACACAGAAACATGAGCCGGTAAAATATGTTACGCCAGAGCAGCTTATGCTTAGAAACACCTACATTCGTGCTTTAGATGGGGATTGGCGAGCCAGAGAATGGTTGACAAAGAACTTTTTTGATGCGGATAAACTTAAGGAAGAAAACAAGAAAAAGCCTCAAAAACCAAAACCTAAAAAACAAAATACTCCCAAGAAAAATACTACTCCAAGCGATAATAAGAATAAGCTTATAGTTTCTGAGGCTGTGTCGGCTTTAATCGGTCTTGGTCATTCTCCCACGCAAGCTAAAATAATTGTACAAAACAAGCTATCGGAAAAAGTATATAAATCAACAGAGGAATTAATTACAGATGTATACGGATAGAGAAGTAAATATAATATATGGATTATTTAGTACGTATTTTACAAATGTAAAAATAATCAACGAAGAAACCTCGCTAACAGTTTTTTTTGATGAAGTAGATTACGAAGAAATGAAAAGAAAAATTGAAGATCAAGAACTGTTGGATGCGACAGGAATAACTTTAAAAGTAAACGGAATTAAATTTAACACCTTTACTCTTACTTTAAATTTTTGCCAAATAATATGAAAACAGCAGATATTTTTATACTTAAATCTAATCACGATAACGAAGCAGCCTTTCACGAAGAAACTTCTTATTACAACGTTAACGATATCTATAAACAGTCGGAGTCTTTAAAGCTTTCATGTTCTATAAATTCAGTTTACATAAATGAAGTCCCAAGATCAACAGAAGCAGCTATTGTAATTTTCTTACAAGACAACTGCATGATTCCCGGAAACTATATCTCTCGGGTACTATCTTTAAAAACACTGCATCCAGAAGCATCCGGCTTTTTCTCAGATGTAAATGCCCGTATTACTAGGTGCAGCCGTGAGGTTTCCGAATTTTATGAATACTTCTACAGAAAGATTAATTTTGATTCGAATACTCTATCTTATAAATGTAAAACAGTAGAAGAATTAAGAAGTCTTCATGGTTTAGTTATTGATGGCAGGACGTATAATGCAGTTGGTGGTTACACGCCGTATAAAATTAAAAGCAAGTCCTGCTATTATAATCATGCATTTTTCAGTTCTTTATTAAGTTATTCAAGTCTTATATATAGCTCAAGTCTTAAAACTGTAGTTAATATAAATAACCCATCGGATTCTGACCTAGCTTATGAAAGTGCCGGTATAGAATTTGCACAAAAGAATTTAAACCAAGAAGTATTCGAATATACTTATCCTAATATATACAACAATGTATATTTTCAGCACGGAATATTTACAGTAAAAACAAAAGGTGCTTTTATTCAATGATATCAATAAAAAGCCCGACAGCATTTTCTGTTCATAGATATGGCTGGCATTATGCCATGAGTTTCTTAAAAGACTTTCATAGCCAGAACGGTATACTGCTAGACGACTTTATAGAAAAAACTCACTCTTGGAATGTTGATTTTTCCACTCCATATAAACGGCCTTGGGTTGGATTTTTGCACAATCCTCACAATATGCCGAGATGGTTTGATTACCAGCATTCACCACAATCTATTCTAGAGAGTGCCCGTTTTCAAGAGTCCTTGAGGTTCTGCCGGGGCTTGATCGTGTTATCGGATTATCTCGCAGATTGGCTCAGGCAGAAGGTTACAGTGCCCGTTATTTCATTGAAGCATCCGACTGGGCCTGCCAATCTTCTATGGAACTATAGAAAGTATAAAAATAAACCTAAGATAGTACAGCTTGGATACTGGTTACGCAAGCTATCGCAAATATATTTACTTAAAACAGATATTGATAAATACTGGTTGCCGTCAAATCAAAATTACTCAAAATATTTGCTAGACATAGAAACCAGAGTAAACAATATAGAAATAAAAAATAGGGATAGTGTCATTATTCCGGAACATTTGTCTAACTTGGATTACGATGAAATGCTTTCGGGTTGTGTAGCAGTTATGAATTTATACGATAGCTCTGCCAACAACGCACTTATAGAGTGTATTATTAGAAATACCCCTGTTATAATTAATAGACATCCTGCTGCAATAGAATATCTTGGAAATAACTATCCTCTTTATTGCGATTTCTCAGAATTTTCAGCAGAAAAACTTCTCTGTCCGGCTAAAATACTTGAAACTAATGAATATCTTGCGGGCCTAAACAAAGATTATCTCAAAGGCTCCTATTTCGCAAAAACATTTTATGAAAATATTAGACCTATTCTATAAAAAAAAGAGCATATATTTAACACTTCTAGACGGTAAAAAAGTAGATATACTTAACTTATCACCTAGCGATATACATATTGTAGACATAACAATGTCTCTTTCTAAAATATGTAGATTTAACGGGCACTGTAATTATTTTTATTCAGTTGCTGAACATTCTATGCTATGTTATTACATGGCTTTGGGCGATGGAATCACCGATAAAGAAGCTCTAAAAGCTATATTTGCACATGATTTTAGCGAAGCTTATTGTGGAGATATAATCACTCCTATAAAAGCTTATTTAGGAAAAAAGTTTAGCAATATAGAACAAAAAATAACTAATGCTATATCTTTAAAGTATAATATAAACTTTGATAAATATAAAGACATTGTAAAATATTACGACAAAAAATCTTTAGATTTTGAAATGAATTATTATAAAGATCCCCGAAAAATTACTTACGACGGCTTAGTTTCAGCAAATCTTGAAGTTGAAGAATTTTTTAACATATTTACAAGGCTTTTCGAAGATGAAAAACATACATATAACTTGCCCGGTCAATAAACTTAGCTATGGCTATACATCATACTATCTCATAAAAGAGCTTTTAAAGCTTAAGAATAATATATTTTTTTATAATATAGGCCCCGTAGATAATGATTTAGCAAAAGACGTAGTCAGTATACATTTTTTAAATAAACATGTTGACATATTTGCAAAACATCAACCTTACGACACCGTATCATTAAAAATATGGCACCAGAATGAAGTTCATGGAATGCCTGTTCGTGGTCATCACTACGGCTTCCCAATATTCGAACTAGATAAATTTAATGAAATAGAAAAAGCAAGCCTTAAGCTTTGCGACGAACTTATAACATGCTCTAAATGGGGAGCTAAAGTAATAAAAGACCAAACTGGAAAAAATTGTCATGTAGTTCCATTAGGAATAGATAATGAAATTTTTAAACCGTGCGGTCCATCTACGCTTAAAAATACTATATTTTTTAATTGCGGCAAATGGGAAATAAGAAAAGGCCACGACATATTAATAGAATGTTTTAATAAAGCATTTAATGAAAGCGATAACGTAGAATTATGGTTAATGTGTGACAATATATTTTTACAAGACGGCGGCAAAAGCTGGATTGATTTATGCAAAAAATCAAAATTATCTTCAAAAATTAGGCTTATACCTAGACAAAACGATCATGCTGATGTATACAGAATTATGTCTAAGACCGATGTTGGTGTATTCCCGTCTCATGCCGAAGGTTGGAATCTAGAATTACTAGAACTTATGGCAATAGGTAAGCACGTTATAGCGACTGATTATTCCGCACATACAGAATATTGCACCAGTGAAAATTCTTCACTACTAAATATAGACTCTTTGGAGTCTGCATATGACGGAATATGGTTTCATAATAACGGAAGGTGGGCAGAAATTAAAGACGAAACAAAAGATCAAATGATTTCATATATGCGAATGCACCACAAGAATAAACAGGACGGACTTTTGGGTATAAATAGTAAGGGGATAGAAACAGGAAAACAGTATACTTGGACTAATTCTGCCAAAATTCTTTCTGATTTATTGAACAATGACGATATTTAACACAACAAAAGAGCTTATTAAAGCTTACGAAAATGGATACAATGCAACTATCTTTGATAACAAAGAGAATGATAATGTATTGCAACATTTAAAGTATCCAATTTTTGGCGATGCTGCACAAAACATAAAAGGTAGCGGTTTAGGTAAAATAGCTTTACCTTATAAATTAGTTAGAAAATACGATAAAAATTTTGCATCTGATGAAAACCAGCTCACAGGCGATTGTACTTCGCACGGATGTAGAAACGCAACCACAATTTCTCTAGTTTCTGACATAGAAGAACGTTTAGAGACTGAGGGATATGCAGGAAGATTAGCCACAGAAGTAATATATGGCTATCGAGGACACGGCGGACAAGGAATGTCCGTTGCTCGGGCGGTAAATTTTCTTTCAGAAATAGGCGGAATAGCATTACGTCGCAAATACGGAAAATATGATCTGTCCAAATACAATCCTCAAATTGGTATAAATTGGGGCAGAACCGGCGTTCCTAAATCAGTTATATCAGAAATAAATACAAACAAAGTTCTGACTGTTTCTTTATCCAGAGCAGTAGATGAGTTACGTGATGCTATTTATAACGGATATGGGGTTGTAGTAGGAAGCAATGTTGGTTTTTCATCTAAACGCGATAAAAACGGTATATCTAATCCTAAAGGTAGTTGGAATCATGCCATGTGCTTCGGCGGCATGGACGACACTAAAACCAGAAGTTCCGAAACGCTATTTTTAATACTAAATTCTTGGGCCGACTGGAATTCAGGCCCGAAAGCATATGATCAGCCCGATGGAAGCTTTTGGATTACAGCAACTGTTGCCGATAAAATGATTAGACAGCGACAAACTTGGGTTATAGGAAATGTTAATGGTTTTCCCGCTAAATCTGTAAACTGGGGATTATTTGATGATATATTATAAATACCTACTGATATTCACACTGATATTTTTACCTTCCATATCTCTTGGAGAAGAGTCTATTTCTGTAAAAAAAAGGCGTGTAGAAATAAAAAATGTTATACAGAAACATATAGATAAAATCATGGTTTCTGAAACTGAAAAAGAAAAAGATGAAGAAACTGTTGCTCCTGATAATTCGGGAGTATGTAAAAAATGCAAGGGATTGAAGTACATAGTTCAGGGAGACGGCCACAAAACACCTTGCCCGCTTTGTACTAATTTAGGCGATCAGATTATAGAAGAAAAAAAAGCAACTATTTATTTTTATTCTTCGGACAATTGTGATTTGTGTGAAAAATGGAAAGCTGAAGAATTGCCGGGCCTTTTAAATTATAATGTAGTCGAAATAAACGAAACTACATCCGTCAGGAAAAAGTTTGGTAAATACCCAGCTTATGAATTAAAGATCGGTAATTATACTGTTCAATATATAGGTTATTTAAACAAAAAGGTAGTTGGAGATATTTATGACAAGTACAAAAAATGATACGCTTCAAGATTTAGCAGTATCTATCGGGGCTTCTTATTCGTCAGGTAAGGATCTTCCTACGTTAGACCCACTGATCATATTAACAGTCGGAAAAATAATTTTCGATGTAATAATCATGATTAAAAAGTGTTATGACACTAGAAATACCGCTACTTTATCAGAAAGATTAAAATATGTCGGCCCGGTACAAAAATCTATTTTATGGCTTGTTGTTAAACGCCATACAGCAAGAACACATTTAGATTCAAGATTATTAATGAATCTAATTTTATCTCAGTCTTTAACAGAAGAACAATTAATTAATCTATTAGGAGATTAAAATGTTAGAAAAAGCAAATTTAATTACATCAAAAAGATTATGGATAGGCATTCTTACTGCCGTAATTCCTATTTTAGCAAAAGAATTTTTCCAATTAGAATTAACACCTGCTCAAATTGATAATATAACCAATGTAGGGCTGTTCTTAATAGGTGCATATACAGTCAAAGATCACTTAAAGTAAACTAAAATGAGTACAGCACAAATTATATCATTAATAGCGGCAGTAGTTTTAGGGTTCCAATATGTTAAACCATATTTGGTAAAAGCTACTGCTGCCATAAAAAAGGATGAACCGCTTGTAACCGCAGAAAAAGATTTTGAGCCAACAATGTCGGACGTTGTAGATTCTTGGAGCAAATTAAAGTCTAACTGCGAAACACTCGGGTTAACCGATGCTTCTGATGCATTAGATTCAGTTTTCCCACTTTTTGTTAAAAAGAAATCAAATGGATTATAAGCCAGTATTAATTATTCTTCTATTGCTTTTTTCCGCATTCGGAGACAAAATAGACTTGACAAACTTGCAGTTTCTTGCTATAATGCAGAAGGTGGAAGTAGTTAAGCCGTCAGAAGAATTTATTACATTTTCTAATTCTGTCGTTGGCGATATAAAAGGGCAGGACAGAATAGAATTGGCTTTATATTGTGATTCTTTAAGCGAAAAGCTATTAGAATTAAAAGATAAAAAACCTAAAATGTCTCAAATTGTAGATATATTTAGCGGGTCTTTTAAAGAATTATACGAAAACAAGTACAACGATAAATACAAAGATTTTTCAGACAGCCTTATTTCCATACTAAAAATTTACACGGAAGATAAAGACCGTTTTATTTCTTCGGAAGAAATTCAGCAAATGTCTTTATATTATAAGGGTCTGGCATGGAATATTTTAACACAATAAGTTGGCTTGTAATAGCAAAAGATAGATCTAAAAGTATATACGAACAAAATTTATTGCTTTTAGATGACAAACTTAGCATTCCCTCTATTCCGCTTCTATACGGAGAATCTATAGAATCTAAGTTTTTTGAGTTATCTGAAAAAACAATAAAATATTCTAATGGGTGGATACAAAAAAATCTTATAGATATTAACTCTGTAAATAAAGAAGGAGTTATTTGTGATTTTTTGTACTCTTCTGTGTTATTATTTATGCCTAACCTAAACAAAATAGGCACTTTTTACTCTCTAAAAGAAATAGAAGAAAGAAACATTATATTAAATGGACGAATCAGAAATTGTATCACAAGAGAATCCTCAAGACCGTTTTGAAAACATGTCTTGCATGTTAAGCTTTCAGCTAAGTCAAGACAGCGATTTATGCTTTGACGTTTTATGGAACGAAGACGAGGATTTGAAAAAGCTTGCGATTTTAATACATACTATTAAAAATAGTGATTTAATCGAAAAGCAAATAGCAGGTATGGACACAGATAGCCCTGAATCTGTACAATTATTACTGACTTATCTTAAGCAGTTATCTAAAAATAACACAGTCATGAAGCCAGATCAGGTGCTAAATTATGAAGAATCATAAAAAAATAACTTGGGAATATTGGAACGAAAAAGAGAAAGAATTTTTAGATTCTGAAAATAAAGACAAGAACAAGGAAAATAACGATTTTCTCCAATCGGAAAAAAACGATCTAATTCCCACTATTCCTTTTAACGAGAACCCGCTTATGCTGGGGCCTTTTGGGGCCGTAGAGAAAAAATCTATTTTCAAACCCACCGATAGATGGGAATGCTGGATAGCTAACACGAATTTTAAAATTACAGAAGATTTTTATAATTTTCTGAATGAAAAAGTTGATGGAATATCTGCTTTTAAGATACTGGACCCCTACTCTTTTGCTATAGGCGTAGCAAAATTATTTGAGTTTAAAGACGTTGCAATACAAATTAAGGATTTTTTAGAGGAAACTAATGGAACAATTACACCTGATGAGCCTGACGGAACTTTTACAGAATAGCGATGTGGTTAACATAGCATTATCTTCCTTCAATAAACACGGCAAACTTATTTATAGTATAGATAGGTCTCCATATTTGAAGAAGCAGTTAATAGAAGAAGGTATATGGCTAGCACATAAACATTACAAAGACAATCTAAAATCGTCCTTTTTAACTTATGTCTATCTAAGAGTTCGTTTTGTATGCCTCACTTTCATAAGAGATCACGCAAGAAGACATAAAAATACCGTACATTTATCTACAATAACTCGCGATAACGATAAATTAGATATATCCTGCTATAGAAACAATGATATTGAAATTATAGACATTCTAGACTCTTTAAAGCCCGTAGAAAGAGATTTGGTTACAAAGGTTTACATTGAAAATATTAGTATCCAAGATATCGCCAAGCAAAAAAACGTAAAAGAGCTTACAATTTTAACTCAACTGAATAAAATTATAAAGCAGCTTAAGATGAGTATAAATAGTTAGGAAAAAAGGATTCTTGCTTAGGACAATAAGATTGCAGAATATTATATTCTACAAGGTAAAAAAATGGCCGTTACAACAAAATTTGGTGCTGTAAAAGGAACTAGGGGTGCTTCTAACCCTGTTCAAACCATTAGTGGGGTTATTATGAATAACTCTACTACTGGCGGTGGAGGTATTACTACCTCTTTTTCAATATTAGAAGCTATTGCTTTAAATGTTAATTTTACTAGCGGTGTTCGAGAAAGAGATTCTGGAAGTTCTATTACTAGAGCCAGAAAAATTCTTTCCTCGGGTGTTTTTGCATACAATGCTGCCGCTGCTGGAACTTATGTAATTTCCAGAATTGCTACCACTCTTGCCGGTGTCTCAACTAACGTTATGTTATTTATGGCACAAGCAAATAAAGTCAAATCTATT